>Ga0307422_1000061_pt1 | contig 55862 bp, 40 predicted proteins | sample SalMarWE160290MG_FD_202153 | JGI IMG/M metagenome (GOLD analysis project Ga0307422, IMG submission 202153) | Salt marsh sediment microbial communities from the Plum Island Ecosystem LTER, Massachusetts, United States - WE1602-90 | ecosystem: Environmental > Aquatic > Marine > Intertidal zone >...
TATTAACATTAATTTAGGGGGCAGGAATAAAATAACCTAACAGATTGTTCGTCAATTGATTATATTTACAGGGATATTATAAACCGGAAACTCGGGCTAGATAGAATTTATCATAAATAGCCTTAAAGTTATAAACATCCCTTCGTTATCTTTCTTTTATTTAGTACATTAGTCAATTATTGACAAGTCATAAATAAATTAGTCATGTTTTTAGGAAAACGAATAAAGGAGCTAAGAGAAGAGAAGCAATTACTCCAGCGGCAATTGGCAGCATCATTGGAAATTGATACGCCAATGTACAGCAAAATTGAAAGAGGGGAACGTAGGGCAAAACGGGAACAAGTTGTGAAATTAGCAAACTTATTGGGCACTAAAGAAGATGAATTACTTATTCTATGGCTTGCAGGACAGGTTTATGACCTCGTGAAGGATGAAAAAGTATCAATAAAAGCTTTGAAATTTGTAGAGAAAAATATTAAGATTTAAAATGGCTAAAAAGAACGGAAACAATAACGAAGAACCTTTAGAAAAGCAACTCTGGAAAGCTGCCGATAAACTAAGGAAAAATATAGATGCAGCAGAATACAAGCATGTGGTTTTAGGATTGATTTTCTTAAAATACATCTCCGATGCTTTCGAAGAGTTATTCAATAAACTAAATGCAGGTGAAGGCGAATACGCTGGTGCCGACCCCGAAGATAAAGACGAGTACAAAGCAGAGAATGTTTTCTTTGTTCCAACGGAAGCCCGTTGGAATTTTCTTTTGTCAATGGCTAAACAACCAACAATAGGCAAATCGGTTGACGAGGCAATGGATGCCATCGAACGGGAAAACCCTTCCTTGAAAGGTGTTTTACCAAAAGTGTATGCCCGACAAAATCTCGACCCTACAAGCTTGGGTGAACTAATTGACTTGATTGGAAACATCGCCCTTGGCGATGCCAAATCCCGAAGTGCCGATATTCTCGGACACGTTTTCGAATATTTCTTAGGAGAATTTGCCCTTGCCGAAGGCAAAAAGGGCGGACAGTTCTACACGCCCAGAAGCGTTGTAGAATTACTGGTTGAAATGTTAGAGCCATACAAAGGCAGAGTGTTTGACCCTTGCTGTGGTTCGGGTGGTATGTTTGTACAATCGGAAAAGTTTGTTTTGGAACACCGTGGAAAAATAAACGACATTTCTATTTACGGACAGGAAAGCAACCAGACCACTTGGCGACTGGCAAAAATGAACCTTGCCATTCGGGGTATTGACAGTTCTCAGGTAAAATGGAACAACGAAGGTTCTTTTTTAAACGATGCACACAAAGATCTAAAATCCGATTATATAATTGCCAATCCTCCTTTTAACGTGAGCGATTGGAGTGGCGATTTGCTCCGCACCGATGGACGCTGGCAATACGGAACGCCACCCGTTGGCAATGCCAATTATGCATGGATACAACATTTCATGTATCACTTGGCACCAAGCGGACAAGCGGGTTTTGTACTGGCAAAGGGGGCGCTGACCTCAAAATCTTCTGGCGAGGGTGATATACGAAAAGCATTGATTGAAGCTGATTTGGTAGACTGCATTGTAAACCTCCCTGCCAAGTTGTTTTTAAATACACAGATACCAGCTTCTCTATGGTTTTTAAGCCGTAACCGTAAAACATTCCCCTCCACTGGAGGGGTGCCCGAAGGGCGGGGTGGTTTTAGAGACCGTAGCAAAGAAATCTTGTTTATCGATGCCCGAAACATGGGTTTCCTGATAAACCGCCGTACCAAAGAACTTTCGCCAGACGACATAAAACTTATTGCCGATACATATCACAATTGGCGTAATCCCGATGGAAATTACGAAGATGTTAAAGGTTTCTGCAATGCTACACCAGTTGACAAAGTAAAAGAGCTCGACTATGTTTTGACTCCTGGGCGCTATGTGGGTTTGGCTGATGAAGAAAACGACTTCGATTTTAAAGAACGCTTTACAACCTTGAAAGCTGAATTTGAAGAACAGCTAAAAGAGGAAAACAAACTTAATAGCAAAATAAAAGATAATCTAAACAAAGTAATTATAGAATAATGAAAAAGACAGTTACAATAATAAAGGCAAAGTATTTTGAAAATGATGTTTTGATTCCTATAATCGAAAACGTTGAAGATAAACTAGAATTTACTGATTTAGTTATTAAAGAAATTAATGATGAGAGTGAAATTAAAATATTAAAGCAACCATTATGGCATTATATAGAAGACGATGGAGCACTTAGAGATTTCTTTAATTATTTTTTTGAAAAAAATTTAAAACAGAAAATTAAAGTGATTGACTGTATTTTAAAAGATTATGATAATATGCATATTTTAAATACACCAATTGGTGACATTGAATTACCTACTGCTAAACCATTTAAATTATTAGCAGTTGTCAGAGAAAATAACAACTCGTTAATTTCTGCTGAAGATGTAAAATTCCCTGTTCTCGTTATCAATAAGAAATAGGAAAGTGGATATTAATGAAGGACTGGAAAACATATAATTTCTCTGATTTTGTCAATTTAAATCCATCAATTAGATTAGAGAAAGGCTATAATTATTCATTTGTTGAAATGAAAGATTTGGTAAATGGACAAAGATATTGTGAGCCCTCCCAAATAAGGAAGTTAAGTGGTGGTACTCGGTTTCAAAACGGAGATACACTATTTGCAAGAATAACACCATGCTTAGAAAATGGTAAAATATGTCAAGTTCGTAATTTAAAAAACGATGTAGGATTTGGCTCTACTGAATTTCATGTATTTAGAGGAAAGGATGGTGTTTCAGACACAGATTTTGTTTTTTATTTAAGTCGTTGGGATGAAGTTAGAAATCATGCAGAAATTAATTTACATGGCACTTCTGGTAGACAAAGGGTACCTAAAGAAGCTTTTTATGATTTGGAATTGTTACTCCCCCCACTCCCCGAACAAAAAGCCATAGCCGAAACCCTTTCCAGCCTCGATGATAAAATAGGCCTCCTCCACCGCCAAAATAAAACCCTCGAACAAATGGCTGAAACACTTTTTAGACAGTGGTTTGTGGAAGAAGCAAAGGAGGATTGGGAGTTGGTGAAAATTGGAATGTTTGTTAAGACTAATAATAATTCAGCTAATAAAGACTATCCACATCAAATAATTAAATATTTAGATACAGGTTCCTTAACAGAAGGTAAAATTGAAACATTACAGGAGTTTAGTTTCAATGAAGCACCAAGTAGAGCCAGAAGGTTGGTAAAGCACAATGATGTGTTAATATCAACAGTACGTCCAAACCAGAAACATTATGGGATTATTAAAAATCCAATTGATAATTTAGTTGTTTCAACAGGCTTTTGTGTAATAACTTGTGAAAATATTGACCCGCATTTTATTTATATTTTGCTCACAAATTCTGACATGACAGAATATTTACATTCAATAGCTGAAGGTTCTACTTCGACTTATCCATCATTGAAACCCAGCGATATTGAGGCTGTTGAGTTTCAATTACCACCCAATGATTTATTAACTGAATTTGCAAATTATTGTAATAATGCTTGGGGTAAAATTGATAAAAATCAAAATCAAATCCGCACCCTTGAACAAATGCGAGATACTTTATTGCCGAAATTAATGAGTGGGGAGGTAACTATAAACTAAAACCGTAATTATGGAAGAAGTAAAAAAAATTCTTACATACAATGAGGTTCTTGAAGCCATTAAAAGTCAGATTAATCATCTTTTAATTGGCAACGGTTTTAATTATGGTCTTGGAATTAATACTGGTTATAAATCCATTTTCCAAAAAATGATTGAAAAAAACCGAAGTGTATATAGTGAAGCTATGCCTTTGGTGGAAAACTGTAATTTCGATTTGGAAACCTTTATTGGTAAGTTGGAAGAAGATATTTCCCCTGATAATTCCTTTCTTAGAAAATACATTAGGAATAAAATTAAAATCGATTTTATGCAGGCTGTGCATGAAATTGTAAAGGCTGAGATAAAAACAATTTATGCAGAAAAGAATGAAGGGATATTTCTATTACTCCAAAATTTCACCAATTATTTCTCACTAAACTACGACTCATTTCTGTATGTACTTTTATTGAAATACAAACCAATTCAAAATGAACTAAATAATGGAATAGTATTTCAATCATCGCTTAAGTTCATTGAAGATGACATGGATAAAAGACAAAACAGTATTTATCGTGAGATTAAAGAAGCCCGATTAAAAGGTGAACTTGAAATTAATGTTGGCGATGAAAGTAATTCTATAAAGAAATCATTTAGCATTTTAACAAGAACTCATTTTACCACAGAAGTAAAAGAATATTCAAAAACAAATAAAAAAGGCTGGAAAACAAAGGATATAGATAAAGTTGTAAAATCCATTTTTGAAGAAGAAGAAAGAAATAGATTGCTGAATAAGGTAGATGATGGGAGCAGACAACTTAACATATTTGGCGATGAAAATGAATTTGTTTTTGATACCAATAGTAAGACACAGAATTTATTTTTTCTGCACGGTGCTTTCCACATTTACAAAGACGGAAAGAGTGTGAAAAAGATTACCCAACAATCTGATAAAGCACTTTATGAAAGATTAGAAGAAATACTAAATAATGAGGAACAAGATGTTGTTTGTGTTTTTCAACAAGATGACAAAATTGATGTAATAAATCAGAATGATTACCTATTAAATTGTTATAAAAAACTATCAGGTTTATCAGGTAATATGGTGATAATAGGTAGTTCATTGGCAGATAATGATAACCATGTATTTGAGCAGATTAATAATTCAAATATTGATGCGGTGTACATTTCAATTTTGGCTAAAGAAATTGAAAAAATATCAGAATTAGCAAAATCGAAATTTCCATCTAAAGAGATATATTTTTTTGATGCTGAAAGTATTTCCTATGAGTTACCTGATATAAAAATTGGTATCGATGAATAAATAATTAAAGCCATAAAAACTAAAGCTATGCAGCAATATTCTGTTACACAAGAACAAGATTTTTTATTGGGGCGTGAATGCGCTTTAGCTGCTATGTCTATCGGTCAGGGGTTAACTTTAATACGAAAATACGACTATGTAAAACATGCTTACGGTACACAGGCTTTTTTTATGTTAACCATAGGAATTGAAAGGCTTTTGAAAGTAATTATCATATACAATCACAGGCGCTTAAACAATAATTCCTTCCCAAATAATGCAGAGTTAAAAAGTGCAGGACATAAAATTGACACTCTTTATAAAAAAGCAAAACAAATAGCCGATGATATTGGAAAACCAGAACTATACAAACCAATAGATGATGACCCAATATTTAGTTTAATTATCAAATTCTTAACTGAATTTGCACATAATGCTCGCTACTATAATCTTGACTCGTTAACAGGTCATCCTAACTCAACAGATGAACCATTAAGGGCATGGTATAAAAACATTAATAAAATAATTGTTGAACGTCATTACAGGCATAACAAAGAAAAGGAAGAAGCGATTATTAATTTATCCAATGCAGTGGGCAGCCATTTTATGGTTTCTTTCGATAACGAGGATGGAAATAAAGTTGACAATATAAAGGATTTTTACTTACAGGGAATGACTGTTGATGTGAAACAAAAATATTCAATGTTTTATATTTATTGTTTGGTTCGTTTCTTCAGCAATCTTCTTTGGAATCTGGATAAAGCATTTTATCCTGTGGTAAGTGAATATTTTAGCAAGTTTCGGATTTCAGATGATGCTTATGTAAAAAGTCGAAAAACATGGAATCCTTATGAAAAGTAATAATTGATATGACCCGTTTAACCGAAAATACAATAGAAGAATTCTCAATCGAACTTCTGGAAAGTTTGGGCTATGAATATATCTACGCCCCAAACATAGCCCCCGAATTCCCCTCCGATGGAGGGGTGCCCGAAGGGCGGGGTGGTAAAGATCAACGCAAAAGCTATCAAGATGTATTATTGATAGAAAGGTTACAAAATGCAGTTCGAAGGATAAACCCAACCATTTCAGCCGATGCACAAAACGAAGCCATAAAAGAATTACTTCGTATCAATTCACCTGAATTATTAACCAATAATGAGAGCTTTCACCGTTTACTTACCGAAGGAATTAATATAAGCTATCAGGATAATGGCAACGAACGTGGCGACTTGGTTTGGCTTATCGACTTTGCAAATCCTAAAAACAACGAATTTCTGGTTGCCAACCAGTTTACGGTAATCGAAAATGGCAACAACAAACGCCCCGATGTAATACTGTTTGTCAATGGTATTCCTTTAGTTGTTATCGAACTAAAAAATGCTGCTGACGAAAACGCTACTATAAAATCGGCATTTCGTCAGATTGAAACATATAAATCCGTTATTCCAAGCCTGTTCACGTACAATGGGTTTGTAATCATTTCCGATGGATTGGAAGCAAAAGCAGGAACTATTTCGGCTGGTTTCAGCCGCTTTATGGCTTGGAAATCCGAAGATGGTAAAACCGAAGCTTCACACCTTCAAAGCCAGATGCAGACCCTAATAAACGGGATGCTCAATAAAGAAACCCTGCTCGATTTAATCCGTCATTTCACCGTATTTGAGAAGTCAAAAAAAGTTGAGCTTGCGAAATCCCGTACCGACAGCGTCGGGAAAGACCCTAAAACAGGAATCACAACCATAACCACAGTAAAAAAGCTGGCTGCCTATCATCAGTATTATGCGGTTAACAGAGCAGTTGAATCTACTTTAAGGGCTTCCGGCTTTAATTCCCCTCCTTTGGAGGGGTGGTCGAAGACCGGGGTGGTCAAAAGAGCCAGTAAAAACTACTTTAACCTCCCATATAACCCAAAACTCAAAGAACGTGCTCGTGAACTTCGCAAAGCCGGCAACCTTTCAGAAGTGCTTTTCTGGAATCAAGTAAAGAAAAAACAATTCAAAAGTTTTGACTTCGACAGACAAAAAATAATAGGAAACTATATAGTTGACTTCTATTGCAGCAATTGTCAGGTTGTAATAGAAATTGATGGTAGTAGTCATGATGATAAACAGGAATATGATGCTGAACGGGATAGTTACCTGGAATCACTTGGATTATCAGTTATACATATTCCTGTGGAAGATGTCCTTAATAATATGGATAGTATACTGAAGAAGCTTTATGACCACCCCGCCCTTCGGGCACCCCTCCACAGGAGGGGAATGACTCAAGAGGAGGGGGATTTGGTGCAGGAACGCCCCGAAAGTTACGGTGTGCCAAGTGCATTAAACCAACCAGTGGGCGACCGCAAAGGCGGTGTTGTATGGCATACACAGGGTAGCGGCAAATCCTTATCTATGGTATTCTTTACAGGTAAAATCGTGTTGGCGCTCGATAATCCAACTGTAGTTGTTATTACCGACCGCAACGATTTAGACGACCAGTTGTTTGATACCTTCGCTGCATCAACACAATTATTGCGACAGGAACCCAAACAGGTTGAAGATCGTCAAAACTTAAAAGAACTGTTAAAAGTTGCTTCGGGTGGTGTGGTATTTACCACCATTCAGAAATTCCAGCCCGAAGAAGGCAACGTATACGAAACACTTTCGCAACGTGAAAACATTGTGGTAATTGCCGATGAAGCCCACCGCACCCAATACGGTTTCAAAGCTAAAACCACCGACGATAAAGACGACCAAGGCAACATCATTGGTAAAAAAGTAGTCTATGGTTTTGCCAAATACATGCGTGATGCTTTGCCAAATGCCACCTATTTAGGATTTACAGGAACACCCATTGAAAGCACTGACGTTAATACCCCTGCCGTTTTTGGAAATTACATCGATGTTTACGACATAGCACAAGCTGTTGAAGATGGTGCAACGGTACGTATTTTTTATGAAAGCCGTTTAGCAAAAGTCAACTTAAGCGAAGAAGGTAAACAATTGGTTGATGAACTGGACGAAGAATTCAAAGAAGATGAACTGACCGACACCCAAAAAGCCAAAGCAAAATGGACACAGCTTGAAGCGTTGGTTGGCAGTGAAAACCGTATCAACACCATTGCCAAAGATATTGTTGCCCATTTCGAACAACGTCAGGAAGTTTTCGAAGGTAAAGGAATGATTGTTACCATGAGCCGCCGTATTGCTGCCGAGTTATACGATGCTATTATCAAGTTAAAACCCGATTGGCATTCCGATGATTTGGATAAAGGTGTTATTAAAGTGGTAATGACTTCAGCCTCTTCCGATGGGGCAAAAATAGCCAAACACCATACAACCAAGCAACAGCGCAAAGCCCTTGCCGACCGAATGAAAGATACCGATGATGAATTAAAATTGGTTATCGTTCGTGATATGTGGCTTACAGGTTTCGATGCGCCAAGTATGCACACTTTGTATATCGACAAACCCATGAAGGGGCATAACCTGATGCAAGCCATTGCAAGGGTTAACCGTGTGTATAAGGATAAGCCAGGCGGATTAGTAGTCGATTATCTGGGCATTGCTTCCGACCTTAAAAAAGCACTTTCGTTTTATTCCGATGCTGGCGGTAAAGGCGACCCGACCATTGCACAGGAACAAGCCGTTCAGTTAATGTTGGAAAAACTAGAAGTCGTTTCCAATATGTATCATGGTTTTGCTTACGAGGAATATTTCGAAGCCGAGACTTCCAAAAAGCTTTCTATGATACTGGCAGCCGAAGAACATATTCTCAATTTGGAAGATGGCAAAAAGCGTTACATCAATGAAGTAACAGCACTTTCAAAAGCTTTTGCCATTGCTATTCCGCACGAGCAGGCAATGGATGTAAAAGAAGAAGTGGCATTTTTTCAGGCAGTAAAAGCACGTTTGGCAAAATTTGATGGAACAGGTTCAGGCAAAACCGATGAAGAAATTGAAACCACCATCCGTCAGGTTATCGACAAAGCCTTAGTTTCAGAACAGGTTATTGATGTGTTTGATGCCGCAGGGATTAAAAAGCCCGATATTTCCATTCTTTCAGAAGATTTCCTGTTGGAATTAAAAGGAATGGAACACAAAAACGTAGCCTTGGAAGTTCTGAAAAAGCTTTTGAATGATGAGATTAAAACACGTGCCAAAAAGAACCTTGTTAAAAGCAAGTCCTTAATGGAAATGCTTGAAAATTCCATTAAGAAATATCATAATAAAATCCTTACCGCTGCCGAAGTCATGGACGAACTCATTAAACTGAGTAAAGAAATAGTCAACATGGACAGCGAGGCAAAACAAATGGGATTAAACGATTTCGAATATGCTTTCTATACCGCAGTTGCCGATAACGAAAGCGCACGGGAATTGATGGGTAAAGACAAATTGAGGGAATTAGCCGTTATTATAACCGAACGTGTGAAGCAGAACGCATCAATCGACTGGACAATTAAAGAAAGCGTAAGGGCAAAACTAAAAGTAATCATCAAACGCACATTAAGACAATACGGATATCCACCCGATATGCAAAAACTGGCAACTGAGACAGTATTGAAACAAGCAGAAATGATAGCTAATGAATTGACAACTAACAAATAGATTATGCAAACAGCCTTATTTTACAATCAAAAAAGATTCAGCGAGAAGGAATTCATAAAGGAAAAAGAATTGGAGGACTTGATGTTCAAAAATGGGAAAAGCCTGTTTGGTCAGTCAAGTATACTTATTGAAGCCAAAAAGAAGATTGATAATAAGGCTTTAGGGGGAACTATTCCTGATGCATTTCTATTCGATTTAAAAGATCCAGATAACCCGGAATTTTATTTAGTTGAAGTTGAATTAGCTAAACATAGTTTTTATAACCACATTTTCCCGCAAATCACAAAGTTTTTCGCCTTTTTCAAAAATCCTGAGAGTCAGAGTGAATTAGTTGAAAAACTATATACACTAATCAGTTCTGATGCAGAATTAAAAAAAGAATTCAAATCACGTATCGGGAATAAAGAAATATTTAAATACATTAAGGACACAATTGAGAATAGTCAGAATATTCTATTAGTTCTGGATAATGATAAAAAGGAACTACCTGAAATCACCAAAACATATACTGATACATGGGGCAAAATTGTTAAAGTTTCTTTTTTAAAGGAATATATTCACAATGGTGAAAGCATAATCAGTCTTACACCCGAATTTGAAAATCTTGAATCTGTCGATATTATTTCAGAAGAAGATACCACCAATCCATATACCGAAGATTACCACCTGGAAGGTGTAAGTCCTGAAATTAAAGAAGTGTACTCTATCCTTCAGGAAGCTTTGTACGAACAAATAAAAGAACTTAAATATAATCCACAACGTTATTACATATCACTTCGCAAGAAACGCAATTTTGCATTTCTTGATATACGTAAGAAAAAAATGCGATTGGTTGCCATGTTAGAGCATTCAAAAATTAAGGAACGAATAAAACACCATCAGATAAGTACGTTGGCTGAAAGTGTACAAAAATTTTATAATGGCCCTTGTGCTGAAATATTAATAACGGATAAGGAGCATATTGATGAAATAATAAAACTTCTGGTTGAAATCCAAAAATAAACTCTCATCGAATGAACACTGGTGAAATACTCATATACCAAAGCAACCAAGGCGATATAAAAATAGATGTGCGCCTTGAAGATGAAACCGTTTGGCTAACACAAGCTCAACTCTGTGAACTCTTTCAAAAGTCAAAAGCAACTATCAGTGAGCATATTAAAAATATCTTCGATGAAGAAGAGCTTATTGAAAATTCAGTTGTTCGGAAATTCCGAACAACTGCATCCGACAATAAATCTTATGAAGTAAACCATTATAATTTAGATGTTATTATCTCTGTGGGGTACCGGGTAAAATCACTCCAGGGTACACAATTCCGTATTTGGGCTACACAAAGGTTAAAAGAATATATAGTAAAAGGTTTTACTCTGAATGATGAGCGTTTTAAATCGGGTAATTCAATGAATTACTTTGCTGAATTACAGGAACGTATTCGGGAAATTAGACTTTCTGAAAGGTTTTTTTATCAGAAAATTAAAGATATATACGCTACAAGCATTGATTACAATCCGAATGATGAAAAAACAATTGAGTTTTTTAAAGTAGTACAAAACAAATTGCTATGGGCAATCAGTCAACAAACCGCAGCAGAGCTTGTATATAGGCGTGTAGATGCTTCACTCCCACTTATGGGCATGCAGTCATTCGATAAAAAAGGAGCACTCAGTGTCAAAAAAACCGATGTTAGTATCGCTAAAAATTATCTTTCGGAAGATGAAATAAAGTTTTTAGGTTTGTTGGTTGAACAATACCTTGCCTTTGCAGAAACAATGGCACAACAACAAACACCTATGTATATGAATGACTGGATTGCTCGTCTGGATAATATTCTACAAATGAACGGCAGGGAATTGTTAGATCATGCAGGAAAAATAAGTCATCAAATGGCTTTAGAAAAGTCAGGTAAGGAATATGAGAAATATAAAAAAGTCCGGGAAAAAATATCAAAGGAAGAAAGTCTGAAAGAGATTGAAGAGGATATAAAGAAGTTAAAAGGAAAAGGGAAATAATCTTTTTTATAAAAACCGCATTTCAATGAATGCGAAATGTAAATTACGGTATCGCACTCAACCCGTTCAACTACCCTTTGGGTAATGACTAACACTGCGGTGTAGTATTTCTTTTTTTGCGTTGCTTATATAATAGGTGTACCTTTGGTGAAATTATAAGCATGGAAAATAAATCAATATGTCCGAGTTGCTCAAATACAGAATTTGAGGTGGTAAACGAAACCCCGGTGAATTCAAATTATGAGCTGATTTTTGTAAGGTGTACATCATGTAAGTCTGTTGTTGGGGTAATTGATTATTATAATGTTGGGACGCTTATTAAAAAACTTGCTGCAAAATTAAAGGTTGACCTTGAAAAATAATAAGCGATTGGCAACAAATAAAAACATAAATCAATTCATCCAGCTTACAAAATTGTATTTCAGGACATATCTTGGAATAGCTATTGCAATTTTTTTGTTTATACTGTTCTTTCAACCTTTTACTACCGATAAATTTGAATTTGAAAATAAACTTCTTTTTCTTTCCGGATTTGGAATAATAGTGTTAATCTTTCTTATTATTTCACAAGTTTTGTTTCAGCGCACTCTATTAAGAAAGGAAGAAGATAATAACAATAATTCCGTTTATGTTCCTCTTTACTACTTATTCCAGATTGCTGCGACAAGCCTTGCATTTATCTTTTATATCAGGTTTGTCGGACAGGTTAGTATTACTTTCAATACAGTTGTAAGGGTAGTTTTTATTTGTTTAAGCCTTCCGGTTACTATCAATTTAAAAATTAGGATAAATTCATACCAGGTTCGGCTTAAAAATCATATACTCGAAACCCGTTTAATACAAAATAAACTAAAACAGTTTTCGGAAAGTTATTCAAATAAGCATATCGAAATTGCTTCAGATAATGAATCCGATAATTTCAGGATCCAGGTTTCTGAGATTGTATATGCAAAATCAGCCGATAATTATGTGGAAATTGGCTATCATGATGAAGGAATTGTAAAAAAGAAAATGGTTCGGAACACTTTACGAAACATAGAGCAGCAACTATCCGAATTCAATAATTTTATACGCACACACCGAACCGGTTTGGTGAATATTCAATACATCGATAAACTCAATAAAAATTTTAATTCATATTGGTTAAGCCTTGATAAAACGAAAGAAACCATTCCTGTGTCAAGACAATATTTAATGGCCGTAAAAGAACTCCTATAAAGGCACAGGGGCGAATAACATTCCCAAATCACAAGTGCTATTCACAATTGAAATTGTTTTTAATCCCATAATAGATTGTGCTAATCCCTTCTGTTTTTTTGATATAGCAGACCAACATAACTTTGTGTCAATTAAGAAATAATTAGCGCATAATATGAATGTTTTAATGATATACCCGAAGTACCCGGACACTTACTGGAGTTTTAAACATGTTTTAAAGTTTATTTCGAAAAAAGCTGCTGTTCCTCCCCTGGGTCTTATTACCGTTTCGGCCATGTTGCCCGAAAACTGGCAAAAGAAGTTGGTGGACATGAATATTGAAAAGCTTGAAGATAAAGACCTGGAATGGGCTGACTATATCTTTTTAAGTGGTATGTATGTGCAGAAAGATTCGGTAAACGAAATCCTGGACAGATGCCAAAATTATCCTGCTAAAATAATTGCAGGTGGCCCATTGTTTACACAGGACTATGAAAACTATCCGCAAATAGACCATTTTATATTAAATGAGGCAGAGATAACCATGGCTGATTTTTTGAAAGATTGGCAAACGGGTCGCCTAAAAAGAATATATCGTACCAATGAATATGCCGATTTATCGTCAACTCCTGTCCCTGATTATCATCTGCTAAAAATGAATGATTATGCTTTTATGAACATGCAGGTATCGCGCGGATGCCCGTTTAACTGCGATTTTTGTGAAATAACAGCCCTGTTAGGGCATAAAGTACGGATGAAAAGCAGTAAGCAGATATTAGAAGAACTTGATACGTTATACAAACTAAATTGGCGTGGCCCGGTTGCAGTAGTAGATGATAATTTTATTGGAAACAAGAAAGTCGTTAAAAACAGCATTCTACCCGATATGATTACCTGGATGGAAACCCACAAGCATCCGTTTAAGTTTAATGCCCAGACTTCGATTAACCTGGCTGACGATTCAATGTTATTGCAAATGATGCGTATTGCAGGTTTTACTTCAACCTTTATTGGTATTGAAACACCAGTTAAAGAATCGTTGCAGAGTTGCCATAAAGTACAAAACGAAAACCGGGATTTACTGGAAAATGTAAAACAAATTCAAAAAGCTGGTTTGCAGGTTTCAGGTGGTTTTATTGTTGGGTTTGACAGCGATACAGAGACAGTTTTTCAAAGACAGGTCGATTTTATTCAGAAAAGCGGTATTGTCTCGGCTATGGTCGGCTTATTGAATGCGCCTAAAAACACACAATTATACCGACAAATGGAAATGGAGAACCGCTTAACAATTGATGCCACAGGTAGTAACACCGACTTTAGCATGAACTTTATACCAAAAATGAATCAGCGGGAACTACTGGAAGGATATCAACACATAATAAACAGCATTTATAAAGATAAACCTTATTACCAAAGGATAAGGGAAATGCTAAAAAATTATAAACCTGTTAAAGTTGGAAAAAGCGATTTAGATATGAGTCGTATTAAGGCATTTGTGAAATCTATTTTTATACTTGGATTGGTAAATAAAGGGCGTTTTGAGTATTGGAAATTTATGGTTTGGACAATTTTCAGAAAACCAAAATTGTTTATCGATGCTGTAACACTGGCTGTATATGGCTATCATTTCAGAACAGTTTACGGTTTAAGGAGCGCATAGAAAATAAAAGTAACTAATTAAAAAATGAAGAATTTAAAATATAAAAAAGACAAACAAGAGTTTGTAACAGAATTACGCAGTGAAGTAAATAACTATTTCAAAAATAAAGGAATAGAAAAACATGGTGGAAAAATCATATTGATTAAAACTTTACTTATGTTAATGGTCTACGCTATTCCTTATGGATTGATGATTTCTGGTTTAGTTAGTTCGTTAGGTCTGGTATTAATATGTTGGGTAGTAATGGGACTTGGTATGTCAGGATTGGGTTTGGTAACCATGCATGATGCCAATCATGGTTCATTTTCAAAATATCGTTGGGTGAACAACCTGTTTGGTAATTCCTTGTATCTTTTAGGAGGTTTTCCGGCAAACTGGAAATACCAGCACAATACGCTGCATCATGGATATACAAATATCGAAGGGCATGATGAAGATATTGCACATGGCGGTGTTTTACGCTTCTCGCCACACAAACCACTTAAGAAAGTGCATAAATACCAATACATTTACGCATGGTTCTTTTATGGTCTAATGACCTTTTCATGGGTTACAATTAAAGATTTTAAGCAATTGAGAAAATACAAGAATGAGGGTGCAGTATTAACTGGCAGGGGTAATTACAGGCCATTGTATTTTAGATTACTGATTTCGAAAGTTTTGTATTATACGATTTTTCTTGCTTTGCCCTTAATGTTTATTCCGCTGCCCTGGTATTGGATTTTATCAGGATTCCTGATTATGCATTTCACCGGTGGACTGGTTTTAAGCACCATTTTTCAAACTGCACATGTTGTACCTACTTCAGACTATCCATTACCAGATAACAATAACGAATTGAATAATAACTGGGCTGTACATCAATTGTATACAACCAGTGATTTTGCTCCCAATAGTAGATTATTCTCATGGTTTATTGGCGGATTGAATTACCAGGTGGTTCATCATCTTTTTCCAAATATCAGTCATGTTCATTATAAAAACCTGGCTAAGATAGTAGAAGAAACAGCCCTGAGACACCAACTCCCTTATCATGTAAATAAAACCTTTCCAGGGGCGGTATATCAGCATGCTTTAATGTTAAAGATGCTTGGTACAACGATAAACATGAAACCTTCACAATCTGGATATTCTGAAAGTAATAAGCTCGTTTCCATAAAAAAAGCAGTTTAGAATAGATACTTTTAGGAGCTTTAAAGTATCTTTTGGAAACCAGTATATTCTGTCTTATAGTATCAGTGACTTATTTCTCAATCGAATTAGCGACTATTTGTTTTTTACAAAAATCAGTTTGTTACTACTCTTGGGATTTTCTCTTTGCTCTATTTTAAATTTCTGAGTAGCTTTTATAAGTGGTGTTAGTTTCTGAAATCCATAATTCCTGGGGTCAAAATTTGGTTGTTTCTTTTGCAATAAACTGCCAACATCACCTAAGAAAGCCCATCCGTCATCATCAGACAAGTCTGTTATTGTGGTTGAAATTAGTTTTATCACCTTACTGGTAATTTTTTCAAATGACTCCTTTCCCTGGTCTTTTTCTTCTTCTGAAGCTTTTTCTACTGATTTGTTTTTCAGAATTTCAATGTATATGAATTTGTCACATGCTACTATAAATGGATTCGGAGTTTTCTTTTCTCCAATTCCAATTACCTGCATTCCGGCCTCTCTTAAACGGGTAGCTAATCTTGTAAAATCACTATCACTTGATACAATGCAAAATCCGTTTACTTTTTCAGAATACAATATATCCATTGCATCGATGATCATAGCAGAATCAGTTGCATTCTTTCCAGATGTATACGCATACTGCTGAACAGGTGTAATTGCATGTTCTAAAAGCATATTTTTCCATTTGGAAAGATTAGGTTTAGTCCAATCGCCATAGATTCTCTTAATTGTCGGATTTCCATATTTGGCGATCTCCTCCATCATCTCTTTTACAAATGCGGAGGGTATATTATCACCATCAATAAGTACGGCTAAGTTGATATTCATATTTATAACAGTTGAGACATGTCTATATTGGTTTTGCATTTACAGCTTTCAGCCCCTTGATTCCTTTTTCAGTTTCGAATTCTACTCTGCCCCCAACTTTTAAAGGCTCTAAACAATCGTTGGTGTGTACAAAAATGGATTCTCTGGTATCAGAATCGGTAATGAAACCAAATCCTTTTGATTCATCAAAGTTTTTAAGTCTTCCTGACCTTATTTTGTTGTTTATTCGGAATTCAGCTTTAGGGACTCCAATCTCAATATTTTCGGCTTTAATTATTTTTTTATGTGATAAATCAGGTGGTGATGAAGTAATCATTCCATTTTCATCCACCCAGGCCATCATATCATCCAGGCTTCCTTTTTTACCTTGCTCTTTCCTTTCCTGCCTGCGCTCCGCTTTTTCTTTACGTTTTTTTACTTGTTTATTTCTTACTTCTTTTTTACCAAAAGATTCTTTGCCTTTTCCCATTCAATTGTATTAATATTATTAACTATCGAGAAAACTATGTTTTCCGGACATTATCTTTTTTAATTTAAATAATCCTGCACTTTTTATTTGCCTTACCCGTTCGCTGGTGATATTCATTACATTGGAAATTTCATCAAGGCTATAAGTTTTATTGTTATTTATACCGAATGACATTGAAATTATGATAAATTCCCGCTCATTCAGTTTTTTCATGGCACGCAGTAAATCTATCCTTAATGACTCGGATACAAGTCCATTATCCGGTGTTGGGATTGTATCGGTTTCAATAATATCATACAATGAAAAATCACTCTCACCATTATGTGACAAAGGCTTATCGAAGGATACCTGCTTATGTTTAATTTTATTGTCCTCGGCTATTGAATTTTCATTCAGGTCTAAATATTCGGCTATTTCACCATTGGTAGGCTCTCTCTCAAATTGCTGTTCGAGATATGGTATGGCTTTGGATATTTTATTTATGGAAGCCAAACGATTTAATGGTAACCGAACAATACGTGTTTGTTCCGAAATTGCTTGCATTATCGATTGGCGGATCCACCAAACCGCATAGGAAATAAATTTAAAGCCCCTGGTTTCATCAAATTTACCTGCTGCCTTAACCAATCCAACATTTCCCTCGTTTATCAGGTCGGCAAAAGACAACCCCTGGTTCTGATATTGCTTGGCTACAGAAATAACAAAGCGTAAATTGGCTTCTACCAACTTTTGTAAAGCAATTTCGTCTCCTTTGTGTATTCTTAACGACAACGCCACTTCTTCTTCCACACTGACCATTGGGTATTTATTTACTTCCTGGAAATAGAGGTTCACCGAGTTTTCATCCCGGTATGTAATTTGTTGGGTTATCTTCAGTTGCCTCATAATTATATATTAGCAGGTTTCAATTTGTTCTTAAACTCATCAATTAACCTGTTGAAAACCTCATCAACAGTTGTTATTGAATTGATCAGATGGGCATTTTCCCCTGAAAAGACAAATCCTGATTTAAAATTTCCATTATAGGCAGATAGTAAAGCTTCGGCGATACAATAATCAGTTGTTTTGGGATTACAGGATTTTATGCAATTATATTTACATTTGTCGGGACGCTTCTTTCCCAGTTCTGCTGACAGTAAAAAATCGTTTTCCACGGCTCTTCCCGGGAGTCCCACAGGACTTTTAATTAACCTGATATGCTCTTTGTTCGATTGAACAATAGCTTGTTTAAAACCAACAGAAGCATCACATTCAGAGGTAGCTATGAAGCTACTGCCTAACTGTACTGCCGAAGCGCCAATTTCCAAAATTTTTCTTATTTGATGACCATTTGTAATTCCACCACCGGCTATTATCGGAACAGTTTTACCATGAATTTTAGACAATACCTCTGCAAAAGGCACGATATCTGCAACCAGTTCTTCCAAAGTGAACTTTTTACTGTCTAAATCTTCATAACTGAATCCCAGGTGACCTCCGGCCGCAGGGCCTTCAACAACAAAAGCATCTGGTACATAATTAAAACTTTGCAGCCATTTTTTTGCAATTAACCGGGCTGCACGTAATGATGACACGATCGGAACAAGTTTTGTTTTACTCCCCTTAACTTTATATTTTGGTAAATCAAGCGGTAAGCCTGCACCTGAAAAAATAATATCAATTTTCTCATTAACAGCAGCCTCAACCAGTTCACTAAAATTGGTAAGCACTGACATAATATTTACAGCCAGTACTCCTTTTGTTAATTTACGTGCTTTACGTATTTCATATACAACACCATCTATATTGTTTTGTCTGAAAGTTTTTTCGGGAGTACCATGTATCAAGCCAACACCAACTGTTGCAATCGTCCCGATACCTCCTGCCGAGGCCACCGCCGAGGCAAGTCCTGACAGTGATACTCCAATACCCATTCCTCCCTGAACGATTGGAACGGGTATGAATAAATCTCCAATTTGAAATGATTTCAAATATTCCTTTTTTATTTAACATTAAAAGCTACCAGCCCTTTATCACCCTGTCTCACATCAAATTCCACTTCCTGTTCAGGGGCTAAACCTCCAAATGCACTTAGTAAACCGGAACGATGCACAAATATATCTTTCCCTTCTTTTGATTCGATAAAACCAAAACCCTTGGTTTCGTTATACCATTTTACTTTACCATGATTCATAATTAAAATCTCCTTCTGTTGTTTGATTCTTTTTTTTCACGGGCTTCATTTACCACTATCTGTCTGTTTTCCAGTGTAGAGCCATTTAACTCATCAATGGCCTTTTCCCCTTCGGTAATATTTCCCATAGTAACAAAACCGAAGCCTTTGCTTCTACCAGTAAACTTATCAGTAATAATCTTTGTTTCAGATACATTACCATACTCTTCGAAGATACCTTTCAGGTCTTCTTCATCAACCTTGAAATCAAGGTTACCAACATAAATATTCATGTAATTAAAAATTAAGGCTTATTGTTATATTAAAGCCTGGTTAAAAATTGCAGCAACTTGGTGATAATAAATTTTCAGTACTACTGTTTGCTTTAATATGACGGGTGCTACGTTATCTCAGAAATTGGATGAGAAAAAAACGTAGAAATAAATTTAGAAATGTATTGTTACGCGATTTTTCAAATTCAAAATCAACACAAAGGTACACTTTGTTTCGGCGATTACCTAATTATCTTGTCTATTTAATTTTAAACCTTATATTCTTCAACCTTCCCAACTGAACGAATTGAGCTCAAGAAGTGAAGCAATAAAACCTATCTTTCTCAACATTAACAACACCATTATAATTCGAATAACTAAATTCCAAAAAATATTTTAGTAAACACCTATTATAATAATATTATGAATTAGGATATTTTTACCTATTTAAATGTTATTCTTAGACCTTTTATTGAAATGTTTTTACCCGTAATAACATTTCATTATTTCTTTAGAACCATATAAACATGGACAAAAAAAATTATACGGCAGTAAAAATGTCACGTTTTAACCAGTAAAAACGTGACATTTTATTATATTTGCTTCAAATGTCATCATCATGAAAACATCTGAGAAAGTTAGAATTAGAATAGATAAGTTTGAGAAAGGCTTTGTTTTCACCTATGATGATTTTGATATAGAGATGAATGAAAGTGAAGCTCTTAAGAAATACCTAAACAGGCTTGTTGAATCCGGTAAGATTAAAAGATTATCAAAAGGACGCTTCTATAAACCCAAGAAAGGTATAATTGGGAACTTAAAACCTAATCAATACGAAGTTGTTAAAGACCTCCTAATAGATGGCAATAAGACTGTTGGCTACATCACAGGATATTCCATATTTAATAGTTTGAAACTTACCACACAAATTCCTAATGTAATTCAGATAGCAGTAAACTTTGATAAAAAAGGAATTAAAAGAGGTATATACATCGTTAAGTTTGTTCGTCAATGGAATAAAATCACAAAGACAAACATTCCATTACTTCAATTATTAGATTGCATCCGTTTTATTAAAAGCATACCGGACGCAACTATTGCAAACTCAATAAACAGGATTACCATCTTATTAAAGGAATTATCTGAATCGGAAAAAAAACAGATTGTTGATTTGGCAATTAATTATCCTCCATCAACCAGAGCATTGGTCGGAGCAATTTTTGAGCAATCAGGTTATCCTGATTTCGCTAATAGACTTTTAAAAACACTTAAGGCTACAACCTGGTACACTTTTAATATTCCGGGATCATTATTGCCTAATAAACTTAAATGGAAGATAAAATGACACTACATATCCTCATTGTTTTATATTTTTACCCAATATGAATAAAGAACAATTAACACAAAAACTCACCTCCCTCGAATGGGAAGACTTTGAGGTGAAAACTGCAAAGAGCGAGCTACCCAAATCAGTTTGGGAAACTGTATCGGCTTTTTCCAATACCAGTGGCGGGTGGATAGTTTTAGGAGTGAAAGAAAAGGGTGCTGCGTTTGAGATTACAGGTGTAGGCAATGCCGAAAAACTGGAACAAGACTTTTTAAATACGCTTCGGGGAACAAAATTCAATGCATTTGTCGATACAAAGCAGGAAGTGTATCAATTTGAAGATAAAACCGTTTTGGCTTTTTATGTACCCGTACATAAGAACAAACCTGTTTATTACAACAATCAGGGCAATACTTTTATTCGTAGAGGGAGTTCTGACCAACGTGCTACTCAGGTAGAAATAGACAGTATGCTACGAGACAGGTCTTTCGGCACAAAAACAAGTGAATTAGCACCTGAAACAAATCGTGATAGTTTGAGTAATACCTCATTAAGTCGTTACAGGGATTACATGTCACACTTTAATCCAAATGCAAATTACAATCAATTCAATGAAACGGAGTTTTTAGAAAAACTTCGAATAATGGAAAAGGGGAAATGTACCTATGCCGGATTACTGATGCTTGGAAAGAGGGATATAATCGAAAAGCATTTTGCCGATTTCCGTATTGATTTATTGGAAGTACCCGGCACATCTTATACTGATGCACAACAACGCTATACCTTTAGAATTGAAGAACAAGAAAACCTTTGGGAATATTACTTTGAATGCTTTAACCGGTTAAAGAGGAAAGTGGATGTGAAATTTGTTTTAACAGCTGAAGGTTTTGGGCAAGAACTTTCACCAGGACTTGAAAGTATACGTGAAGCATTAGTGAATATGTTAATGCATGCGGATTACTTTTCATCGGCTTGTCCTCGTGTTCGGATATTTACCAACCATATTGATTTTTATAATCCGGGTGGATTACCAAAACCTTTTGAGGAATTAAAAGGCAAAGATATTTCCTTACCTCGCAGCCCAATTTTAGCCAAACTTTTCAGAATGGTTAAATTGGCAGAGAATGCCGGTTTCGGTTTTGATAAAATTGATAGAAACTGGAAAGCTTACAACAATACATTGCCGGATTATCAAATAGAGTTTGATTCGGTTGTTGTTGACTTTAGGTTGGAGGCGGAAGAAAGTGAGTTGGGTGAAACTGTGGAGAAAACTGTGGAGAAAACTGTGGAGAAAACTGTGGAGAAAATCATTTCTTTAATTCAGGAGAACCCAAATATAACAATAAAGCAGATTGAAAAAGCAACAGACTTATCAAGACGTGGCGTGGAATACAATATTGATAAACTAAAAAAGGAAGGTAAACTAAAAAGAATAGGCCCAGATAAAGGAGGTCATTGGCAAATAACCGAATAAGATGACTATACAAGACTTAATCAATATTATACCCTTTGAAATATTTCAGCGAGGGCAAAATTACTTTGACAGCGGAAATATTTTACAACTTAATCAGGGAAGTGATGGAACCTGGTATGCAGAAGTTGAGGGCAACTATGGAAATTATGAAGTGGAAATTAAAGCCGATAATAACAGTGAATCGGCTGATTATTATTGCGATTGTCCCTATGATGGTTCAATATGTAAACATGTTGCAGCTGTTGCCCTGGCTATTAACGAGGAAAAGACCATTACTATATCATTAAATGATGCAGAACCTGATGAAGAAAGTTGGGAACAATTAATCAAGGATGCGAAGCTAAAAGATTTGAGAAACTTCATGCTTGACTATGGAGTAAAGAACCAGGATTTTAGACATCAAATAAAGCTTACCTTTTCAAAGCCTGTTTCTGTGGAGAATGCTGACAATATTCCCTACTACCAAAGCCAAATAAGCGGAATATTTGATAACTACGATTACCGGGGATTCATTGATTATCGTAATAGTCATGGTGCTATGCGTGATGTGAATCAGTTTTTATACAAGGCCGACAATTATTACAAAAAGGGAAACCTAAACGAAGTATTTTGTATATCTGCTGCCATTGCAATAGAGGCTGTAAAGGCTATTCAAAATATGGATGATTCATCAGGCGAATGCGGAGGAGCAATCTATGAATCATTTGAAAAGATTGAAAAGGTCTTAAATAATACGGATTCAAAAGAGCTAAAAGAGAAGATTTTCAACTGGCTACATGAGCAGATACAAAATTCCGATTACCGAGATTATGGTGTTGGAGACAGCCTTGAACCATTATTTTTTAATACAGCTGCATCTTTAAAACAAATGGATATTGCCTATAAATTTATTGATGCTAAAATAATTGAGCGTGACAAGGAAGATGATGGTTGGAGTAAAAAATATTATTTACAAAGTTACCTGGGACAAAAAATAAACCTGTTACAATCGGAAGGTCGCACAGCGGAAGCAGACAATATCATCGATATGTATCTGGATTTTGAAAAATTCAGACAAATTAGAGTAGAACAGGCCTTAGCTGCAAACAATCCGGAAAAAGCCGAAAAGCTAATACTTGATGGCATTAAAATAGCATTACATGACGATGCTCCCGGTACGGCTCATCAATGGAAAGACCAGTTACTTGAACTTTATAAGCAACAAAAACAGGCCTTTAAGTACAATAAACTGGCCAGGGAACTTTTTATTGAAAATACTTCAGACATAAAGTATTATAAAATTTATAAGCAAACAAGCCCAAAGTCTGGTTGGAAAGAATTAAGAAATAAGCTAATTACTGAATTGAAAAACAAAAAACGAGGCTATTACAGCGGAATTCCCATAGATGATTTGGCAAAAATTTATATTGAAGAACAAATGATTGATGAACTGTTTGAAATAGTGAGTTCCTCAAACAGTATTCATACCATTATTAAATATACAAATCACCTGAAATCTAAATATACTGCGGAGTTATTGGAATATTACAAAGCTGCAATTGAAATTCAGGCTGAAAACACTGGCCGCAATATTTATGCGACCTTGGTGCAATATTTAAAACAAATGGCCAAACTTAAGGGTGGACTACCTGCTGCTAAAGCCTTAAAAGACTTGTTGTTAAACAAATACAAGAATCGTCCGGCAATGAAGGAGGAATTCACTAAATTAAATTGGGAGTAATAAAATTAAATCCAAAATATAATTACAATGTATAATGCAATAAACCGGGACGTATTAATACTCTTCCCGAAACAACCTTTGTTTGACTGGGTAAACTATATCTTCCCTGATGATAAAATGATTTGTCCGATACCAATGAAGCATGACGAAGGTGATATTTTTTTAATTCCTGAATTCGACCATCCCGATGATGCTATCGAATACCTCAAAGAAAACTTTATTGATTTTTTCGAGCAACAATTATTCGATTGGACAACCGATGAAAACCTGTGGCCTGAAAACTTAACATGGGAAATGTTTGAAGACTGGTTTCATTATAGTATTCAATCTATGGTTATGGATACCCTTGATGAAGACATTGAAAAAGAAGATTATTAAATTTAAATAACATGCCCAGTTAACAATACATAGAATATTAACGAAGTTAGCTCAATGATTAATAACAAATCAACATTATTCCTCCATGGCATATCCGTAAAACCTGATTCTCCAAAAACAGGCTTTCCATTTTCAATACCAGCCATTGCAAACCTTATCCTTAGGATCAAAAAAAATGTTACCTTTTTAGTTGGAGAAAATGGCAGCGGAAAATCCACCATACTTGAAGCGCTGGCAGATAAAATTGGATTTAGTGCTATGGGAGGAACAAAACATCACCGTTTTATTGAAGAATACGAAACAGAATTGGCAAACCATCTTTTACTTCAGAGAGATCCAAGATTGCCAATAGGTCAGGGCTTCTTTTTCAGGGCAGAAAGTTTTTTTAACCTTTCCAATTATATTGATGAACATGGAAATCCTAAATACTGGGGAGGCAGGGAACTTTTAAAACAATCCCATGGAGAATCGTTCTTGTCTGCTTTTAACCATCAATTTCGGGAAGGTTTGTTTTTGCTTGATGAACCTGAAGCAGCACTATCACCACAACGTCAACTCTCTTTGCTTACCATTATGCACAATATGGAAAAGGAACAAAGATCACAACTTATAATTGCTACGCACTCTCCACTATTGCTGGCATACCCAAATGCAGATATATTTTTACTCGATGAAAAAGGTATTACTAAAGTCAAATACGAAGAAACTGAACATTATCAAATTACAAAAGGATTTTTAGACAATCCGGACAAATATTTTAAATTATTATTCGATTCAGATTAGAACCCAAATTAAGCGATTCTCGCTTACGATAAAGAAATATTATGTATTTCACTGCACTTCGTTAGTGAAATACAAAAATTTCTAAATCGGGGTTATACCTAAGTAAAGTGCTTATTCGCTACACTCCAACCTCTTAACTTAGGTAAAAAAATGATACCTTAGTAGAAATTATCGGATAGATAATTGTAAAAAAAATTCTTGTCAATATTTTTCTTTTTGATTCCTTTTTTGTGTCAATTCTTGTTGCTTATTTGTTGCCCAATCTCTATATGTAATTGATTATCAGCGCAAACAACATTCTGTATCGGAAAGTAAAGTAATTTTTAAAAAAAACCCCTGAAGTTTTTGAATATCAAAACTTCAGGGGGGGCTTGTTAAGAATATCTTCTTACAAACAATTATTCCCAATCAATACTTTCTTTCCAGTCTTCTTTTTCATTATAGAAATCAAGAAATAAGTCTTCCACCTCATCGAAGGCAAGCTCCTGGTCTACACTGGTATAAAATCCCGAGTTGTCGCGGTACTCCGCTTTAAAGCCTTCTTCATTCGGCTCGGCACGGAGAAAAACAACTCCTTTGCTCAGTACGGCAAAATCACCATCTTCTTCCAGTTTCTTTAATTGTTTCCTAAGATCAGACCTGCTGATATCAATTACAGGTTCTTCATCCCCTACCTGCAATTGGAAACTGCCGGCTTTGTCAACTTCTTCAATGATATCTTCAGTAGCCTCCTCGTATTCTTCAGCCAATTCTTCCGTGATATTTTCGGCTGCTTCCTGGTAGTCTTTTGCCATTTTTTCCGCGGCTTTCTGGTATTCATTCAGTATCTTATCTGTTTTACGGCTGCTTGTACCTGCAAAACGGCGTAATTTTGACCTGGTGGCCATTCCGATGATCAGGAAAAGTACCAGTAAACCTGCCAGTACATATGAAACAACCTTAGCAGTGGATTCTTTTCCTTTCAGAGTGATTGTAACTCCAAGATAGAGTAAATACAAACCATACAGGTTAACAGCAAGCCCGATGATTGCACCCAGGTGATAACTGATGCCATCCAAAAATCCAAGAAATGCATTTACAGGCAACAGCACCATTATGGCTGCAGCAATTCTTAAATTGGGCTCATAATCAGTGTTTCCGCTGGCAATGGCCGAGATCACAAGAACAATTACACCTCCGATAAAAACTCCGATAACAGCCCCTATGATCGCCCAGAAAAAAGCAGCGATGCCTATGGCACCTCCAAACAGGCCTCCGGTAAATCCGGTAAGGTTTAACAGGCTCCATAGCAAAGCAAAAACACCCGCTATACCACCGTATATCAACACTTTAATAAGCGGCTCACCAATACCGCCCTGGGTTTCCATTGAAGAAAAGTACGCTTTGGGTTGCAGGAGTACTTTTTTAGAGTCTTCAAAGAATTTTGGAAAACTAAAACCACTATTGCTCATCAGATAAAATTTTTTAGTTAAAAATAGTTTTTAAGTATTATTTACCGTGTAAGATATCAAATACATGAATTCTTTCAAACAATAATGAATTATTTTTTCATACTTACAAAACATATTAACATAAATAACTATTTAATTGTTTTCGAATTCTTCTTTTTATCAGTTGTTTTATGCTTTAACCATTCTTTGTCTCTTTTTTTTCCTGCTACGTTCCTTTTCAGAAGCAATTTCCACGACAACATTACGGTCTTTGAACCTGTTATTACGGAATGAATTCAATATTTTGTCCGTAAATGCTTCTTCCACCTCAAAAAAAGAAAAATTGTTTTTTATATCTATCTCACCAATTTTCATTTGACGGTTATTTGTACGGTCATTTATCATACCAATGATCTTTGGCGGATCAATGCCATCTTTTTTACCTATGTTAATAAAATATCTGGTATATGAATTTGCCCCGTTCCTTTTATTTTTGCTTCTTTTCCCGTATTTGCTATCCTGTCGTTCAGGCTTATTTTCCACGTTTTCATTAAGGTCAGGGGCGTTCTTGTAATAATCAAGAAACCTGTTAAATTCAGTGGACACGAAATGTTTGATAATTTGTTCCTTACTTAACCATTCGAGTTTTTTATTTACAATATCCATAAAAGGAGAGATCTGTGCTTCGTCTACTTCAACATTTTCCATTCTGTCAATAAGCCTGAAAAGCTGCTTTTTACATATTTCTTCACCAGTGGGAACCTGCAATTTTTCACATTTCTTTCCGATGATCTTTTCAATCTGTTTTATTTTTCCCTTTTCGCGATAATTGACAATGGCAATTGACACACCCGATTTATCGGCACGTCCTGTACGGCCACTCCGGTGGGTATATATATCAAGATCATCAGGTAAACTGTAGTTAATAATATGTGAAATATCATTCACATCAATACCCCGGGCAGCAACATCGGTTGCTACAAGCAACTGTAAAGATTTATTCCTGAACCGTTTCATAACCTGATCCCGCTGGGACTGTGAAAGATCACCATGCAAAGCATCTGCATTGTAGCCGTCTTTAATCAGTTTATCGGCAACCTCTTTGGTTTCCCTTCTTGTCCTGCAAAATACAATCCCGTAGATATCCGGATGAATATCAGCAATACGTTTAAGAACAGGATAACGATCGCGGGCATGCACGTGATAATAATAATGAGAAATATTCTCTGCTCCAGAGTTTTGTTTTCCTATGGTTATCCTGACCGGATCGTTAAGATACTTTTTGGCAATGTGGGCTACTTCACCGGACATAGTAGCTGAAAAAAGTAATGTTCTCCGCTCTGCAGGGACATTCTTTAATATTTCCTCCAGATCATCACGAAACCCCATATTAAGCATTTCGTCTGCCTCATCCAGTACAACTGTACTTACCTTGTTGACTATGGCTGCTTTTCGTCTTAGCAGATCCAGCATTCTGCCGGGAGTTGCCGTGATAATATGTGCCCCTTTTTTCAATGCCTTGATCTGTGTGTCAATATTTGCTCCTCCATACACGGGTACTACCTGTAAACCCTTTTTGTATTTCGTATAATTTTGAAGATCTTTTGAAATCTGAATGCATAACTCACGTGTGGGAGCCAATATTAAAACCCGCGCGTTCTTGTTCCCGACATCAATTTTTCCGGCCAAAGGCAGACCAAATGCTGCTGTTTTGCCTGTTCCGGTTTGTGCCAGACCTATCAGATCTTTTTCCGATTCATATACTATGGGTATTATCTTTTCCTGAATTGCAGTGGGCTTAATAAATCCAATCTCTTCAATTCCCTGAATTAGGTCGGGGGTTACCCCCAGTTCATTAAATGTTAGCATATAATTATTATTAATTATCCAAACAAAGCTTACAAACCTGTTTTATCATGCGTCAGGTCCGGGGCATATGCAGGGCGTCGAAAACCTAACCCTTTGCCTGGCGAAACCTATTAAGCAGGATACTTCAATTATTGCTGGCTTTGCAAAAACAATGATTAAAATAAAAAAATAGAATTTAAAACGGGCAATGTTATACTAACCGGGAAAGCATTATTAGCATATTAAATGCACAAATTCTAAAATCTGAATTTTCCGCGAAGATAAGGTTTTATTTTCAATGCATAATAATAAAACAGGATACTATGATCCGGATATGTTCTGATCAACAAAAAGATAAGGTTCAGGATTTACATTGCCAGGTACTTGAAAGCTTCGTAGACCAGAAAGGCAGGCCATACAACGGCTTTTAAAAAACCAAGTACTCCCATCCAGAAGCCGGTGGCTTTGGATATGAAAAATACAGCCGCACCTATAAGCCCAAATGCATATACAGCTCCTGATGAGGCGTTTCCATGAATATCACGTGCCATAGTTTTTAAATTTAAATTGAGACAAATTATGATCTTTTTTGTTAAAAAACAAATTGATAGTTATTTCCTCCAGGATCATTTATTATTAATTCACTGCTGACTACCCCCGGGTCCGTCATAATCATAACGAAACAAATCAAAATAAGCCTCACCTCCGGTTTGAATAAAATACTTAATATCCTCCTACACCCGGGCAGCATTTCCGAAGGCATACAAATTAAAACAGGTGTATAGAATACTAATATTGAATAAAAAAATAATAAAAACAGGTAAGGTCGGATCATCAATAGGAGGCAGTAACTATTTATTCAATGTCAATCTCATAATCATCGGTTCTGATATTCTCAGCAACTTGCTGAGCATACTCAAAATCGAAATAAACCTTTGGTTTGTGGCACGCGAATACAGGGTATCTTCCCACCGCATCTTCTGAATTAAGGTAATTATACCCGACAAGATACAGATCAGTTCCTCTTAGTTTTAATTTAAATACAGGTCGGTGTTTACAGATACTAAGTACTTCTTCCAGTTCAAATCGTGTAATATCAGGTTCATGCTTAAGCTTTACCGTCTTTACAATTTCGTCACTGAATGGTTCTTTCGTAAAGTGCAAATCAAAGTTTTTTACATAACACGACAACACGGTAGATTCATCCCTGATTATTGCCGGTTTTTGATCATCACCTACCAAACGGACGTTTACTCCATTCTTTGCAAATAAGTACTTAAGCCTTTTATTACGACGGGCTACCATCTCCTCCAACGACTCGCTTTTTCTCATCTCCATTTAGATTGTTTCTGATTTTTAAAAATGAAAGTTAAATATAAACTATATATTATTATAATATAATTTTATAAAAGTACCCCAAGTTTAACTATTTTATCCAAATATACAAATTCATTCAAGAAATTTCATAAAATGAAACCCTCACCATTAAGAGAGTTTAAAATATATCATTTATTTCTATGCGGTTAAAAATAATACTATTTACCAGGGTTACTATTTCTTTCCTTCTGCCATTAACTAGTGTCTGTCCATAAAGTCCCATTTGCCGTGTTACGCTTGTCCGGAAATTGCTCATTTACGATAAGTAAATTCCGCATTTCCGGACTGCGCAAGCCTTACAAATGGAACCTTCTGAACAGACACTAAGAGTTTATTGACAGACTCTAAATATATGGGGAATGATATTGTCCTAAAACCAAACACCTAAATATCCACGATACCAAAATTTCGTTTGTATTTAAAGATGACCGAAAGGTTAAATTGAAATTTTGGAAGGCAATTCGGTAAATTCCCCGACTAAGGATCCCGTGATTACGGGGTCCTTTTGTCATTATATGGATAAATTGTTAAAATCTGTATCTCCCGGTAAACCCGAAAGATGATTTGATTTGCTATTTTTGCAGCATATTTCTATCGTGCATTACTAATTTAGTTTTAATATACTGCAAATGATCTATTTCTTTAAAGGTTCCGGTGATTTATATTACGCCGTGGAATCTAAAAAACTAAAAAACAGTGACCTGGAAAAAATATTCTGGTTACTGGGACAAGTTGATATGTCCGATTCCAAAATTGTAAATGGTCCTTTTATCGGCCCCCGAAGAGAAATGATCACACCCTGGAGTACAAATGCTGTGGAAATAACTCAAAACATGGGTATCATGGGGATTCAACGTATGGAAATATTTTTACGTTCAAATGATGATAAACATGAATATGATCCTATGCTCCAGGCATTTTATGAGCAATTGACCCCTGAAATTTTCAATATTGACAAAAAACCGGAACCGACAGTATTTATTAATGATATTTCAGAATATAATCACCGGGAAGGATTAGCATTAAATGCAGAAGAAATTAATTACCTGAATAGGTTAAGTGCACACCTGGGGAGGAAACTAACGGATAGTGAAATTTTTGGTTTTTCGCAGGTAAACTCGGAACATTGCAGGCACAAAATATTTAACGGGCAGTTTATTATTGACGGAGAGAAAAAGAAAGATTCACTTTTTCAGTTGATCAAACTGACAACCAAAACTCATCCCAACAGGGTGGTATCAGCTTACAAAGACAATTGTGCTTTTTTTAAAGGGCCTGTCATTGAGCAATTTGCACCCGTAAGACAGGACCAGCCCGGTTATTTTGAAATCCGGGATATTGAATCTGTGATATCATTAAAGGCGGAAACACATAATTTTCCGACTACGGTTGAACCCTTCAACGGGGCAGCAACCGGCACGGGTGGTGAAATCCGCGACAGGATGGGCGGGGGAAAAGGAGCCATCCCCATGGCAGGAACTGCAGTATACATGACCTCTTATCCTCGACTGGATGCTGACCGTCAATGGGAAAAAGAAATACCCCCCAGAAAATGGTTGTACCAAACTCCCGGGCAGATCCTAATAAAAGCATCAAACGGTGCCAGCGATTTTGGGAATAAATTCGGTCAGCCCTTGATCTGTGGCAGTCTGCTGACTTTTGAACACGGTGAGAACAATAAAATACATGGTTTTGATAAAGTGATCATGCTGGCGGGCGGCATTGGCTACGGAAAGAAAACAGACAGCGAGAAAGGCCGACCCGAAAAAGGAGACCGGATAGTATTGATGGGAGGAGATAACTATCGCATAGGCATGGGAGGAGGAGCCGTTTCATCTGTTGCAACCGGGGAATATAAGAATACTATTGAACTGAATGCCGTGCAAAGGTCAAATCCTGAAATGCAAAAGCGAGTGGTTAACGCGATCAGGGCACTTGCAGAATCGGACAGGAACCCAGTTATTTCCATTCACGACCATGGTGCGGGGGGACATCTGAATTGCTTGTCAGAGCTTGTCGAAAACTCCGGCGGAAAGATCGATATTTCCAAATTGCCGGTTGGCGATCCGACACTTTCTGAAAAAGAGATCATAGGCAATGAATCACAGGAACGTATGGGCTTGTTGCTTAAGAAAAATGATATTCCCTTTTTAAAGGCTGTTGCCGAACGTGAACGTTCACCCATGTACGTTATAGGTGAAGCAACAGGTGATATGCAGTTTACATTTGAGAACAGCAAAACCAGTTCTAAACCTCTCGACCTTAAGCTGAGCGATATGTTCGGAAGCCCCCCAAGAACAATCATGAAGGATAAGTCTGTTCGTGTTAGTTATAAAGATATCAGCTACGATCAGGAAAAACCTGAATATTTTCTTTTCAGGGTGTTACAGCTTGAAGCTGTTGCCTGCAAGGATTGGCTGACTAATAAGGTCGACAGGTCAGTCACGGGCAAAGTGGCCAGGCAACAAACAACCGGCAGCCTGCAATTACCTCTTAACAATGTTGGAGTTGTGGCTCTTGATTATACCGGCAGAAAAGGAATTGCCACATCCATTGGTCATGCACCGGTAAGCGCGTTGATCGATCCGGTAAAAGGGTCCGTACTTTCCATTACTGAAGCCCTTACAAATATTATATGGGCGCCTCTTCAAGACGGTATAAGTGGAATTTCACTAAGCGCGAACTGGATGTGGCCCTGCAGGAATCCCGGTGAGGATGCCAGGCTCTACAATGCCGTGAAAGCCGCCAGTAATTATGCACTGGCCCTGGGCATTAATATTCCCACCGGAAAAGATTCATTATCAATGACCCAGAAATATCCTGACGGTAAGGTGGTTTATTCACCGGGGGCTGTGATCATATCAGCAGCGGCTGAAGTCACGGATATCAGGAAAGTTGTTGAACCGGCGCTAATTGCCGACCCTAATACCAGTCTGATATATATTGATCTTTCAGGCGAAGAGCCGTGTTTGGGCGGCAGCAGTTTTGCCCAGGTTGTGAACAGGCTGGGAACCTGTTGCCCGGGAGTCAGTGATGCTGCTTACGTTGTCAATGTTTTTAATACCATACAATCTCTGATCAGTGATAACCTGATCCTTGCAGGCCATGATATTTCCGCCGGCGGGCTGATCACCACGCTGCTTGAAATGACATTTCCAACTCCCGGTTCAGGTCTAGATATTGATCTGGAAAGCATAAATGCTGAAATAATACCCGCTCTTTTCAGTGAAAACCCAGGAATTGTTATTCAGGTCAGCGAAACGGATAAGGTAACAAAACTACTTAAGCATAACGGATTGCACTATCACACGATAGGCAGGCCTGTATATGAACGAAAACTAAAAATTCAGAAAGGAACATTGAATTATTCCTTTGAAATCGACGAGTGTCTGAAAACATGGTATAAAACCTCATATCTTCTGGACAGGAAACAATGTGGCAACGAACTTGCCCTGCAACGATACACCAATTTCATTAATCAACCGGTACTGTTTACTTTTCCTTCCGGTTTTACAGGCAGAACCAGTGATTATGGCATTGATCCAAAAAGAAGAAAGCCATCCGGTATTCGCACGGCCATCATTCGAGAGAAAGGAGTGAACGGCGACCGGGAGATGGCCAATGCATTGTACCTTGCCGGTATGGATGTGAAAGATGTACATATGACCGATCTTGTTTCCGGCCGTGAAACTCTGGATGATATCAACATGATAGTTTTCGTCGGCGGTTTTTCCAATTCCGATGTACTGGGCAGCGCTAAAGGCTGGGCAGGCGCTTTTCTCTATAATTTTAAAGCAAAAGAGGCACTGGACCGTTTTTATGCAAGAGAAGATACTCTGAGCCTGGGAATATGCAACGGTTGCCAGCTGATGATGGAACTGGGGCTGGTAACTCCTGAGCATGAGCAAAAACCGGTAATGATAGTGAATGATTCTAAAAAATTCGAATCTATATTCCTTACTGTTGACATTCGGCAAAACAATTCGGTAATGCTGCATTCCCTTAAAGGAACACGCCTCGGGATCTGGGTTGCTCACGGGGAAGGCAAATTCAGCTTCCCGTATAATGAAGATCAATATAATATACCTGCCAAATACAGTTATGACGGATATCCCGGAAACCCGAACGGTTCTGATTTTTCCACGGCAGCACTCTGTTCGGCTGACGGCCGCCACCTGGTCATGATGCCTCATATCGAACGGTCGATGTATCCCTGGAATTGGGGTTACTATCCCTCAGACCGGAAAAAAGATGAAATCACCCCATGGGCAGAAGCCTTTGTAAATGCCCGGGACTGGATACGAGAAAAAGTGAGAAAGTAATCATCTGAGTCAATAAATGAAATAAGATGGTTTGGCATTCATGAATAAATACATCTTATTAAATTAACTCCAAATTATTCCTTTATATATTTGTTTTATTTTAAATAAAATATTTATTTTGGCTTTTTTAATATCATATATAATGAAAAGATTCTATTCACCGGGGAAGAATTTTTGTCGACTTTTCCTTCCCTTAATTGTTACACTGCTTTTTTTTGGATGTAAAGAGGACTTCAATAACTATTATGATGCGCCTGATAATCTCGCGGGACCCATATTCGAACAACTGGAGAACGATCCTGATTTCAGCGAGTTTACCATGGCACTGGGAAAACTGACAACCCTTAAACGGGCTGTCAACACATCCGGGCTATATACGGTATTTGCACCTACCAACGAATCTATGCGGGCATATTATGCAAAGATCGGCAAATCATCTATTGACGACTTTGACATGTCCGTGGAATCGGACAGCATGGCTTTGTACAAACTTGTCAACAGCCATATACTGTACAATATGTATTTCAAAAGCAATTTTGATAATTTGATCGATGAGGACGAACAGATTAACCAGCTTGTTTACATGTCCAATGATGTTTACCGTTTCGGGACAAGGTACAGAGAACCGGATTATATCGTTTTTGACAAAAATGTTGAAACTAACCGGAAAGTCAGACCCGGTAATAAGGTTTTGAGCATATACACGGATAAGTATATCAATAAATATAAGATGGCATCTGATTATGAAGACATTTATGGCACAGCCGCGGGAGATTTTAATGTTGAAGGAGTACAGGTGCTGGAAGATAAGCGTGACATTGCTGCAAAAAACGGTGTTATTCATGGTATAAACGGGGTAATTGATATTATACCGACCATTGACAGGGTGCTGGCAGAAAAAAACCCATACTTTTCCAGTTTGCTGGAGAGCTTTGTAAGATTAGAATTTCAGGATGTTGAAGGTATTGACAGTATATTTTATAAAGATTATAGTAGTTCCGTCAACTTCTCATCTGACAATAATATCATTACACTTTTTTGCCCCGAAGAAGGAGAATACAATAATTTTGTAGACAATAAAATATTAAAGAATTTTTATAATTCATTTGACTCTATACCGGAAATAACAGCTATTTATTTGTTGAGTTCATATTTAGTGGACGGGCGAAGGTGGCTGTCGGATATTCAGGACGGCGTGGTAAATATCTTAGGTGACACCCTTACAGATATTGACATTACTGAAAATATTGTAGCCTCCAATGGCCTGATTTATGTTACCGGCGACCTACTCTTGTCATCTGCTTTCAGCACGGTTGTGCAGGTGCCCATGACCCATAAAGAATATTCCTGGTTCCTGGAATTGTTGAGCCAGGTAAGCCGTAGCAATTTCATTGAAATACTAAGGTATGTAAATACCGATTATACTTTTTTTGTTCCCACTAATGAAGCATTGGTCAATTATGGTGTTGAAAGGATCGTTGACAACAAAGATGAAGAACCTACTTTTTATATTAACGGTTTTATAATGTACCCAAGGGCTACCGATACATTAATAAATAATTTCATTGTTCGCGATGAAATATTTGATCCGTCAGAAGAAACTTATAAATGGCATCAGACCCGTTCAGGAAACTTTCTGTTGGTTCAGAACGGAAAACTTAACGGTAATATCGATTGTATTGATAAAGTGGAATCTGATAACGGATTCACTTTTACCCTTCAGAAAATACCGCCCAGGCCCAATATGTCTGTTTCAACATACCTGAAAAACTTTGAACCGGACAGTCATTTCAGTACTATCATAAACAGATGGTTTTCCGATTTAATTTCAGAAGATTTAACCGGAGAAGTATCAGGAGATGAAATTAATTATACATTATCACTAATTGACGGAAACAATAGCTTTACGGTATTCGTCCCAACCGACGAGGCATTGCAGACATATAAAGATGCCAACGGGCTGGGCGGTTATGATACGGATTCATCGTGGCAGGATATCGCGCAGTATCATATCGTTCAGACGCGATTGTTCTCAGAGGGTTCATTTGAAAGAAAGGCGGAAAATCCTTTACCTGAAGACGACAGCAAATTCCTTACTTTATATAAGGACAGGGTTTATTCGCCTGATAATATTTTTAAAAACGACCGGTACGCGTGGGTAAGGTTTGTTGACAATGAACAAAAAATCGTGAACCAGTCGGGAGATGAAGCTAATTTGGTTTCCACCTATGATTTCCAGGCCAAGAACGGGGTTGTCCATCACGTTGATAAGGTTTTACCCCCACCTGTCAGGGAATTTCCGGACAATGAATAGATTTCGTTTAATAAAACATTATATAAACTACATGGACATTCGAAAAATTATCAAACGGTTGCTAATAGGAATTTTTTTATTGGTTTCCGTTAGCCAAGTGTATTCCCAGCGAATTCTGAGGGGAGTTGTTACGGATGCAACAGATAATATGCCCCTGATAGGAGCGAACATTATCATCAAAAATGCCAACAACCGAATTCTGAAAGGTACCACCACGGATCCGAACGGAAAGTATTCTATTATGGTCCCGGCAGACGATCTGATACTCCAGGTCTCTTATATAAGTTATAAATCAAAGGAAATTGCCATTGGTTCCCAATCTAAAATTAATGTTCCCCTTGAACTGGAATCAACATCGCTTGACGAAGTAGTTGTAACAGCAAGTAAATCGGTTTCAAACGGGTATATGAGCATCGAGCAGGAAAATCTTGCCAGCTCGGTAACTACAGTCGACCTTGAGAAAATTGCAGGATCTTCAGCTACTTCGGTTGCAGAAATGTTACAGGGCCGTGCAACCGGTATGCAGGTTACCTCCAACTCCGGTGATCCCGGCGCGGGTGCAACCATTAAAATAAGAGGTAATTCATCCTTAACAGGAACAAGTACCCCGTTGATCATAATAGATAATGTACCATATGATCAAAATGTATCCGTTTCAAACGTTTCGGACCTTACCAGTACACACAGTCCATTGTCAAATGTCAATCCATCGGATATTAAAGATATTACTGTTTTAAAGGATGCCGCGGCCACAGCAATCTATGGCTCAAGGGGAGCCAACGGAGTAATTTTGATCACAACAAAGAGAGGGCGGGCAAACCTTACTGACATCTCATTAGGCACCAAATTTTCCCTTCAACTGGCCCCGGAAAATATTCCGCTTTTAAGCGGTGATGATATGAAAACATTGATCCTGGAAGGTATGCAAAATAGCGGGGAATATGTTGAAAACCCTGATGAACAACCATTTATGGAACTAAGGGATGACCCCACCCGAAACGATTATTATATATATAACAATAATACTGATTGGCTGGATGCCATTCAGCAATATGGCTATACCTACGACAATAATTTTTCATTAAGAGGCGGCGGTAATACCACCAGGTACAGTTTCAGCCTGGGAAGCACCAACCAGACGGGAACAACCCGCGGAACAAGCTATGACAGGTTGACAGCAAGTTTTAACCTGGACTATAACATTTCCAACAGGCTGACCTTTAAGACAACAACAGGCTATGCGCGGTCTAAAACGGTGACCAGTGAAATCATGTGGATCCAAAATCCAAATTCCACCGCTGCTCAATATCCTTCTTTCCTGCCTATATATAAAAGAGATGAAGAGGGAAACGTCCTGGATGATTATTACATCCAGAACCCGGATCGTGAAAACACACTGTATGATAAGGGCATGTATAACCCTTATGCATGGACTGATCTGGTTACCCTGAACAAAAGAAGCAATAATTTCAGGTCAAATCTCCAGTTTATTTTCGAAATTATTGAGGACCTGAATTTTACCAGCCGGATCGCTGTTGATTTTACAAATGACAATAATGACTATGTAATACCTTATGAGGCTACCAACCGTGACCTAAATGATGGAATGATCAATAGTTTTATGGTAATTGATCCCATAAATCAGAATATCGTGCAGGAAAATGTGCTGTCCTACCAGAAAAATATTAACAACAACCATGAGTTCACCATCATGGCAATAAGTAAAATGAACTGGTGGAAAGAGTATAACCACCGGCAGGAAGGATCCAATTCGGGAAACCCGGAAATTGCCATCACAAACAGGATCAATGGTCTCACATCATGGTCAGGCAGTGAGAAAGGAAGTTCCCTTATCGGAAGTTTCCATTATAAAATGTATGACAGGTATATTTTTCAGGGCACATTAAACTATGAAGGGTCTTCTAAATTCGGTCCTGCAAACAGGTTTGCACTTTTTCCCACACTGGCAGCCGCCTGGATATTATCCAACGAGCCTTTTATGGAAAATCTTGAATTTATGGAAGAACTGAAACTAAGATATTCCCTCGGATCAGTAGGTAATGCACCAAGAGATAAATACCTGTATTTCTCGACTTACAGCGCCGGTGCAGGATACCTCGACCAGATAGGCGTCACACCGGATAATATTCAGTTAAACACCCTGAAATGGGAAACATCGACCACCCATAATCTGGCTATTGATATGTCTCTATTCAACAACAGGTTCAAACTTACCTTCGAGGTATTTGACAAATATACCAACGACCTGTTGATGAAAAGGAATCTTCCGTCATCATCGGGATACGGAGATTTCTGGTCAAACTTTGGTGATGTAAGAAATAAAGGAATAGAGGCCACATCGGAGATCCGGCTTATCGATGCCGGGATAAAATGGGATTTCGATATGAATATTTCCTTTGTCAAAAACAAAATAGAGTACATTCCTGCCGATTGGAATAACACGGTAGACGAGGATAACGGCTATTATTTTATCTCAAAAATGGGCGATGCCATTGGTACGGTATATGGTTATGTTAGTGAAGGTGTCTATCCTTTCGACGAAGATGCTGTAGTAAGGGATGCCGCCGGAAATATCGTTTACGACCTGGACGGTGATCCCAAGATCATGCAGGACAGGAACGGTATCGAATTTGTGGGGGGCGATGCCTTTTATCGCGACATAAACCATGACGGTATCATTAACGATGAGGATATTGTAAAAATCGGCAATGCCAACCCCGACTTCCTTGGCGGTATAGGAAGCCGGTTTACCTACAAATCATGGATCCTGAATTTCTTTTTCCAATATCAATATGGCAACGACATTATCAATATTGCCCGAAAAGACCTGGAATCGATGCCCGGTGGGGTGAACCTGAACAGAAATCAGGCTACATCTGTATTGAGAAGATGGCGCAAGCAGGGCGATATAACGGATATTCCCCGTGTTAACTTCAACGAAAACAATCATAACAATTACGGCAGCACGCGTTTTATAGAAGACGGTTCTTATTTAAGGATGAAAAGTATGTCTCTGACCTATAATATACCCACCGGTTTTGTAAATAAATTAAAACTAAAAAGTGCCAGTGTACTGTTAAACGTATACAACATACTCACTTTTACGGATTATACGGGTCCTGACCCGGAGATTTCCATTTCAAGTGATAATCCCGGGAAAATTGGTTTGGACAGAGGACAGACAGCTGTGCCAAAATCATTCACCGTCGGTTTAAAAATTGTATTTTAAATAAAATAAGGATATGAACAGCAAAACACAAAAGAGTATACATATATCCATTATAGCATTGTGCTTACTTGTATTTTTCGTTTCATGTGAAAAAATGCTGGAAACACCGCCCGAGGATTCACAAATCAAGGAAGAATTCTGGAGCAACAAAGGTGACGTGGAAGCAGCTATAATTGGCTCATATGATGCCATACAGGGATGCATATGGAAATTTTTTGTATGGGGAGAAATCAGGGGTGAACTTTTAAGTACAGAGGGCGGTGCCGACCTGGAAAACTTTGCTAACCTTGATATAAACCGCTACAATTGGTTAGTCAAATGGAACGAGATCTATTCTGCTGTGAACAAAATTAACACAGTGATCAAATTTGCCCCGTTGGCTGCAGAAAAGGATAACACGTTTACCCCTGAGGAACTGGATGAATATTTGGGAGAATGTATGACCCTGCGGGCGTTGCTATATTTCTATATGGCAAGGACTTATATTGAATTCCCATACATAACCACGCCTTCCGACAATGATCAGCAAGATTATCATATAACACCAACATCTTCTGATGAAGTGCTCGATGCTATTGTAAAAGATTTGCAGACAGCCGAAAAGATAGTCAAAAAAGAATTTGATGAACAATATTTTGAGGAGAACAGCATAAAAACAGAATCCCTGAAAAATGCATACAGAAAAGGAAGGGTCAGCCGGCCCGTTGTTTGGGCATTGTTAACTGATGTCTATCTTATAAAAGGAGATTATGAAAATGCTTTAATGTATGCTGATTCAGTTATAAATCGCCCGGGAGCCGAACTGGAACTCAAGGCAGACTGGCATTCCATATTTGCACAAGGTAATTCAGAAACGGAAAGTATTTTTGAACTGCAATATAACAATGCTTATAACGAAACCAGCGACATAGCTTCCTGGTTTATTTCCTCCCTGAAAGATGATATTACCAACTTTACCAATCAATTAAACCGGACAACACAAACCTATAAATATTGGGAAGGAGAAGACCCGCAAAATCCCAAAACCAAAGATGTCAGAGGTCAGAATGGGCAATTAGGTTATCCTAATAAATCTATTGTCTGGAAATGGGCAGGTATTGATGAAAGTGACCAGCGGGACAGGTTTGCCCAGGATGCTAACTGGATATTTTACCGCCTGGCAGATATTATTCTTATGAAAGCTGAAGCCCTGAACCGCCTCCAACGTGTATCAGAAGCAATTGAAACATTGGATATCATCCGTAAAAGGGCTAACGGAGCCAGTGTGACAATTCTTGATCCCATTACTACCAATGATGTGGATGAGCTGGAAGAACTGATACTCGACGAAAGAGCGAGGGAACTTGCTGCCGAAGGCAAAAGATGGTTTGACCTGGTACGAATTGCCGAAAGACAGAATAATTATGAGATCATTGGAGACCGCCTTGCCGAAGCACGCAGTATTGGTAAAGAACAGTCGGTCTGGAAAGGGAAAGTTTATGAGCCGTTATCATGGTATTTACCGATCCATAAAGATGAAATGGACCTTAACTCAAAACTGAAACAAAATCCTTATTATTTAAACAGATAGAAAAACAAAACTGATGAAACCCTCATCCTTAAGAAATTTAATTTATATAGTACAAAGACAACCGAGCGAAGCGAGCTCATGAACACAAATAAAATGAATAAAGGGGTGAATAATAGGACATGAATATATACTAAGAACTTATTATGTAGGGATGAGGGTTCACCGAGCACCTTATTAAATTATTAATTCGCGAGGTAACAACCGATCCCGCCTAAGCGGGAGAGCTCGTGAACACCATTTAAAATAAACAATAGGTGAACAAATATCACCAACTTTGATTAAACGAAATAACAAATTAATTACTAATAACTTAGCAAATATATATACGAATGAAAAAGCAATTTTGGATATATGTGCAATTTATGGCTTACATACTTATTGGGCTTTTGGCATGTGAAGACGAACCTGACCTTTATGAAAAAAAGTTTACTTCCGAAAGTCTGTCGCTGATCACAGCCTATCTGAATGAAAACGAAAATACAGCCATGATGGCAAAATTACTTGAGCTGGGCAATAGGGACGGGTTATTAAACACCTACGGTAACTATACGGTATTTGCACCCGTGGATTCCGCTTTTTCAACATATTTAAGCTCCATTGGTAAGTCAAATATAAACGAACTGGACTCCAGTGAAATCAATCAACTTGTAGATTTTCATGTCATGTTCAATCTGATCGATGTAAAAACAAAAACAACCGGTGTGTTGGGTGGAACTGACACAACTATGAGCGGATTGAGGCATTTCATTGATCTGAGCGAGGGTTTTGGAAATATCGTGATCAATAAAAAATCCCGCATTATAAAAATTACGGAAACCTCAAACGGAATAGTATATGTCATTGACCATGTAATCGAACCACGTCCGGTCAATATCTATGATTACCTGGTTTCAACCGGCGAATACAACATTCTTATTGATGCCATAGATGCCGTGAACTTACAGGACACACTGCAAAATGTTAAATATCCCGATCCTTTATCTGACATTCCCGATGCTATAATTAAACCTTATCTAACGGTGTTTGCAGAAACTGATGCCCTTTTTAATGCTAAAGGTATCAACTCAGTTGAAGATCTGAAAAGTAAGGTATGGAATACCAATGCCGGCCAGGCAACCAATGCTGAAGAAGCACTTGCCGATTTTGTTTTGTACCATCTGATCCCTGCTCAAAGGTCATCCTATTCAATGTATAAGCAAGAGAACCTGACAACTCTGAGCATGGAAAAAACAGGCATTATTCATATAAGTCCTTCAGCAGATATCAGAAAACCAATTCCCGTTTTAAATGCCGGTTACGAAAATGGTGGTATAAAACTGGAAGATATTAACTCTGATGTATCATGCATTAACGGATTGGTACATCAACTGAAAGACGGTGTACTATTTATTAATACAGATTACACCCAGTCAACCATCATTAAGGAATGTGAAGAAGGGCTAAGAATTGTTTCTACCAGGGACATGAGTTTCCTATATTCAGAAGACATTAAAGTCGGGGGCAGAGGTATTCTCAGTAGTCTTCTTATAAATCAGCAATTTTATTCAACACCGGGGGATGAGATTGGATTGGGTCTGCAGTTTACACCTGTGGATAATAATGACTGGATGGAGATTACTATTCGTAATGTAGTACCGGGAAGTTATACTGCCAGAATCAACTTTTACAGGAGCGAAACAGGTTCAAGCGAAAATATTAATGTTTATTTTCGAAATGAAAATGAAGAATTTTCCTGGGAAACACAACTTCTTAAAGCCGGTTTTGATATGGCCCAAAGCGGCAGTGATCTGCCTCAATACAGGCAGGATCTTGAATTAGGCACCATCACTGTTGAAGAATATGGGAACTATATCTTCCGCTTTGCACATGTTGACAACAAATATGGTATTTACGATAATATTTTACTGGTACCTGTAAATTAATAAATTGGTTTTTAATTAGATAATAAATCAATAAAATGAAAATATTTTCGAGCATACTGACAAGCTTTTTATTCCTGTTTCTCTGGATCAACAACACTATTTCCCAGGAAACCATAACCGGTACCGTTGTTTCCCTCGTGGACGACAAACCGCTGTCTGATATTGATATCAGGGTGGAAGGGGTTGCCGGCCTTGTCGAAACTTCCGGGCAGGATGGGAAATTCTCTATTGAAGTCCCTTCTGAAAATGCAACATTGTTGTTTAGTTATCCCGGCTATAAAGATTATTCCATGTACCTGGGAGAGCAAAATGATTTTAAAGTGAAAATGGTTCCTGAAAACTTACATTCTGTTTTGGACTATGTTGACATGCCCTCGGGTGCGAAACAAAAGCGTTTTATTATCCGCTCATATGTGCAAGTATCTGATGCGGAATTAAAAGAAAGTTCCGAAGCATCGCTTGAAAGAATGCTTTCGGGAAAAGTAACCGGGCTGAACGCTACTGCATATAACGGGGCTCCCGGAGCAGGAACATTCTTAAATATTCGTGGATTAAACTCATTGTATGCCGGAAGCCAACCCCTGTACATTGTAGATGGTGTAGCCATTAACCGGATAAATCCCGGAATAGCGTCCAGGGGCACTTTGAACAGCGAAATACTCAATATCAATCCCGGTGATATTGAAAGCGTTACCGTTTTAAAAGACGCGATCGCCAAAGGTATTTACGGTTCGAGGGGTGCTAATGGTGTTATCCTTATCAATACCTATAAGGGAGAAAAAGGAAGTTCGAAGATAGATTTCTCTATGAATTTCGGTACAAACAGTCTTAATAATACAATGGATGTTCAGGACGGACCGGAAAACAGGCAATACCTGGTTAATTTAGCGCATTCGCAATATAATGATTCCGCCCTGGTATATGGTGTTTTTAAAGAATATCTTTTTAACGATACCAGCTCCGTACTGTATCAAAAATATAACAATAATACTGATTGGGTTAACCTGATCAAACAGAAAGGTTTTTACCAGAACTATCATTTCAGGTTGCGGGGAGGTGATGATGTTTCAAATTATTCATTCAGTGTAGGTTTCAGAGACCAGAAAGGGGTAATTATTAACAACAATATGCAACGTTTAACGGCAAGGTTCAGTCTGGACTATATCATTTCCAATAAATTAAAAATAGGAAACAAATTATCATTCAGCAGAATTACCCAGTTGAACCAAATGCAGGGCAATTCAAGATATAACCCTTTATTGTTAAGCTATCGGAAATCTCCGCTCACCGCGCCTTATAAACAGGATGAAGAGGGTGTCAGCACCCCGGTATATGAAGATTATGGAGTATTCGGGATCAGTAATCCCGTATCTTTGGTTAACAAAAGCAGGAATGATTATTTCAACACATCTATTACGGGTACGATCTATGGTGAATATAACATCAGTAAATCGTTGTTATTATATGCCGGAGTTAGCCTTGACAATCTCACACAACAGGAAAGGATTTTCATTCCCAGTCAGGGTATTGTTCCTTTTGAAGATATGGAAAGAATTTCTGAGCAGTCATACGGCAGCCATAATTTGTTGGATTCAAAGCTTGAAATCAAATACTCCAAAAAACTGAATGGAGCTCATCATCTTTCATCATTCACAGGTACCGAACTGATCAACGATGTATATAGAAAACGGTTCAGCCGTTCATACAACTCCACGAGCGATGATTTTCCAAATCTTAATCAGGGTGCTATTTTTGACACTTTGATGAATGGAAATGAAAACTTCAGGATGATATCGTTCTATGAAAACCTTGACTATGCCTACAAGGAAAAATACCTGGTCAGCGCTACTGTCAGAGTTGATGCTTCATCAAGATTCGGGCTCAACAACAGAATAATTGCCTTTCCTGCAATTGGAATGGGGTGGCGTATCAGCCGGGAAGATTTCATGAAAGACAACGATTGGATTGATGAGCTGAAATTAAGAGCCGGGGTTGGATATACGGGTAACGATAATATTGGGAACTATACTTCACGACTGCTTTACGGTCCGGCAAACTATAAAAATCTTGGAGGAATAGTTTACAGCCAGATTGCCAATGAAAAAATGAAACCGGAAATTACCCGTGAGATCAATGCAGGTATCGACTGGAGCATTCTTAACCAACAGGTGAACCTTTCAGTTGATATCTATGACAGGCTAAATACCAACATGCTTATATATGGCAAAATTCCACTCGAAGCAGGCATGAACAATTTGGTTAATGAGGGCATGATTAGTAACCGTGGTATTGACCTGAGCCTGTTTATTAATTCAAAGCCGGGAAACTTCACCTGGAATATAGGCGCCGACATATGCTATAATAAGAATGAAATTAAGAAATTCCCGGAAGAAGAACTTGTAAGCTACAACAGTTTCTATACTCTGATACTTGAAGGACAACCTGCGGGTATTTATTATGGATACGAAACAGACGGCATCATTGAAACTGATGAAGAAGCATCGTCTCTGACAAATGGCGGCCCATATACATATGAGCCGTTTCAGGCGGGTGATATAAAATTCAAAGACCTGAATAATGATGGTATAATCGATGAAAACGATAAAACATTTTTAGGCAAGGCTTCACCTGATTTATACGGCGGTGTGCATGGGGGCATAGGCTTCATGGGATTTGAACTTACTGCCCTGGCAGATATTCAGGTAGGACGAAAAGTGATAAACGGTTTCAGATATGTAATGGAGTCTATGTCCGTTTACAGCAATCAGAGCACTGCTGTGAACGAACGATGGCAACAGGAAGGTGACATGACAGAAATTCCCCGTTTAGCCTATGATGACCCGTCCGGTAATAACAGATTTTCCGATCGCTGGATAGAGGACGGTTCATTCATGAGGATCAAAAATTTGAAGCTGTCTTACAATTTTAATCAAAATATAGCCGGAAGATTGTATTTGAAGAACCTGCGTGTTTTTATAAGTACGGAAAATCTGTTCACCTTTACCAATTATTCGGGGTCGGATCCGGAATTCAATCATTTGGGCAGTGAATTATTCTCAGGTGTCGATTATTTTTCTATTCCTTTGACCAGGTATTATAACGCGGGAATTATGATCGATCTGTAATAAAAGCACAAAAAAATACACTTTGACAATGAAAACAAAAAATATGGACATGCATAAGATTACAAATAAACTGATTATTGGATCTGTCTTTTTTATCCTTGCAGCAGGCTGTTCGGATTTTCTGGAAGTGGGGCCTGAAAACAGTATTGTAAGAGGAGATGTCTATGATGTTGCTTTAGATCAATACACAATAAAAACCGGCTTGTACAATACTTTACAGGAATTGGTAGAGGAAAAATTCATTTTGGGAGAGCTACGTGGCGATTTGGTCGTGGCCGGCCCGGGAGCGAAAAACAATAAAGACTACATGGAATTTTTTAATTATAGTATTAGCCCGGATAATAAATTTCTTGACTGGAGCGGTTATTACAAACTTATCAACCAGTGCAACGATGCCCTTGTTTCCCTTCCAAAGGTGAAACCCGATAAAGACCATGAAAACCTGGAAGGTGGCGACACACTAAAATTAAACTTAAAAACTTACAATCATATTGTCGGTGAAGTACTGTGGTTAAGGTCCTGGGCCTATTTTTCCCTGGTCCTGAACTGGGGAGATGTACCGCTGATCCTAGAACCGATCTACAGTCTCGATCAGGTGGAAGAATATCCCCTGGCTGCTGAAGACAGTATACTGGACCAGTTGGAGGCTGATCTGTATTGGGCTGCAAGTCACATCTTTGTGAACTGGGCATGGGGTTTGGGCACCAATGTCGACCGTATGTGGAATCACGAAACAGTTAATAAATGTGCGGCTATTAATTTACTGACCGACGTGCTGATCTATCGCGATAAATATGAAGAAGCCTGGTCCCAGGAAGTATTGCTTAAAATATTGGAACCACAGCCAAGTATAAGCGGTGATCCGGACTTCCAGGAAAACTGGAACAATAGTTTTAATATAAGGCATAACATTTTTGACGGCGGACCGGAATGGTTTAATGTAATGTTCCGGTACAATAATGAACAGTACAGGTCAGCATGGTACGAACAGGGGCTTGTTCTTGCTTTCGACACAGAAAATATTTCGGGTGGAGGCATTTATAATGAAAAACATGGTATGATCAGGCTTACCTCCAATCGTGAAGAAGAAGGCGGAAAATACATTGTTCAGCCGTCGCGATCAGCTGTTCTGGGCTGGAAAAACCAGGGAGATAAATACAGGGGTGAGGGTTACTCCTATTATGTGGATAACAAAATATTGCCAAAACGTAAGATATTGGATACCATGGAAATAGTATGGGATACAATCATGACAGACACCATTATCTGGAAGTATGTTGGTATTTCGCCTGATGGTGAACGAAGGGAGGCATACAGAACTTTTGGAAATATCCATATTAAAAGAACCTGCGATCTTTATCTCAAAGGAGCGGAAGTAGCAAACAGGCTGGGACTGGCAGGCAGAGCACTGGAAATTATAAACGAAAGCCGCGGACGTATCGGATTACCGCCGGCATCGATCTCTTCCAATGCCTCTATTGTTGAAATGGAGGATGCCATTATGGAAGAAAGAGCCCTGGAACTGGCTTTCGAGGGAGAAAGGTGGTATGATCTGGTAAGGATATCCAAAAGAAGGAATGACCCGTCTTACCTGATTGATAAAGTACTGTTCAATTTTCCCGAAAATAAAAGGGAATCAATGAGGGCCCGGTTGGAACTGCAATGGGAAGAAAATCAGTGGAAGTTGCCATACAGCAGCAGAGTCATAGAAAATAATTCAAAAATTAAATAGAACATTGACCGTGTTTTTTAAATTGAAGAAAATGACACTAAGCAGCCATTCATTTACCGGACAATTAAAAAATGTACTAATGAACACACGATCATTTAATAAAATAGGACATGTTTTTGTTTATATAACAATAGTGACTATAATAAGTGCGAACAGCATATTAGCACAAAAATCGGATCCCCTTCCTGACGGCTGGCGAACGGTAAATATAGGGGAACCCGATCTGCCGTCTGTCACGATCTATGACAAAGAAGAAGACTTTTATACTTTGTCGGGTGGTGGTTATGATACATGGGGTACTGCAGATGAGTGCAATTTCGTGTATTTCGAAACGGAAGAGGACAAAGAAGTGGTCGTCCGTATGCTCGATTTCGAAGGAACAGGTTGGAACAGCAAGGGTTTTATTATGATCCGGGGAAGCCTTGATCCGGGTTCTTCCATGTGTTTTCTGGAGGCTACACCCCATAGTGGAAGTTCCGTTTATCTTTCGGGAAGAAGGGAGAATGACGGTGGCTGCGATATTTTCGGACAACACAGCGGTGTGCAACCTTTATACCCCAGATGGATCAAATTTGTAAGGCAGGGAAGATATATAACCGGATATCATAAAGATGATACGGAAGGTGCATCATGGCAGCGGGTAGCAACAGTTAAACTGGCACTTAAAGGAAAGGCTTATCTGGGCATTGGTGTTTGCGGTGGCGGAGGGGGAACTGGTTATGTAACAGTTTCTTTTGACAAATTGACCGTACGCGATATCGAAATCCCATATGAAGTAGTAGATCCGGTAAGTGACCAGGTTATTAGAGAGGGCTATGAAAAAGAAATAGACGTCACATCCGTTTTCGGGCATTTTATAGGTGATTACTGGACTATTGACACGAAATCATCTGATGACAGTATAGTCTCTGTAAAGTTTTGGGAAGAACTATCACCTGATTCCGAGGATGGAGAAGAATACAGAAAAATGATCACCCTAAAAGGCATCCGGGACGGTGTGGGTGTAATCAGGCTATCGACCAACATAAAAGGTTTCAAAATGCAGAACGATTTTGTTGTGGAAGTAAACGGAGAGACCGTTCCCAGCACAGTGAAAAGCATGTCCCCTCCTGCCCCATGGAAATTTAATGAATTGTATAATACTTATTTGGGCACAACAGAGGAGTTCAGCTCAGATCCTTATAAATCACTTGTAATTCCGGGAACCATTGAAGCCGAAGACTTTGATGTAGGCGGCTATTTCGATTCGGATACCATAAATGAAGGAGGAGAGTACAGACCCGATGTGGGAGTTGATATATTAGCCGATACAGTTAATATTGGTGATTATGCAATTTCAAAACTCGATTCAGGTGAGTGGTTGGAATACACTGTTGATATTGAGACTGCAGGAAGCTATGATTTCACCATGAATCTTTCTTCTACTGATGATGCCGGTCAGTTTCATCTCAAACTTGATGGTGAAAACATGATCCCGGTCACTACTTTTAAGAATACTGACGGATTATACAAATGGTCGACACAAAAAATTACCGGCATTGATCTGAATAAAGGAAAACATCTGATGCGGTTGTGTATAAACGAAAACACGGATACCCTGGATATCGCGATTAATAATTTTGTTTTTGACTTAACAGAAGAATTATATGAAACGAAAAAAAGTCAGATGGAGTATTCTGGCTCCGTAGGCGAAAGCATTAAGATACTGACCGAACTAATGAATTATGACGGTATTGAAGATAATATTGCCTACCTTTATAAAGATCTGGATATTTCAGATTCCATTCAGATGACAGCCTATATCGAATCGGTAAAAAACACGGGGACAGGATCTTTTGCCGGGCTGATGTTCCGCCAGCGTTTTGATACCACCAGGGCCAGTTCTCCTTTTGTTTCATTCGGTACCGGTGCATACGAGGGGCTGAAACTCAATTTCCGTTGGGATGAGGGTGTGGAAGTAGGCGCACTGATGGACGAAAATATAACCCTGCCTTGTTGGATACGTATCAATAAATTCTCAGATTTTGGTCTTGATTACATCAATACCTATTATTCCTATGACGGTATATATTGGAATGAGTTCCAGAAATATCCCCTGAATATAAAGTTTCTTAAAGATGAGGTGCTCGCCGGGGTGGCTGTATGTGGAGGAAGTTTTGCGAAGAAAAGAAAAGAACTGGCTACTGTCAAAAATCTTGACATCAGGATCAACAAGCCTTTTGACGATATGAAGTATTATTCTGAAACACTCAAGGTGCCAATGACCATTTCACCCAATCCCGTACAAACAAATGCCGAGATCAAATATAAAATTTTGAAACCAGGCAGAGTAATGCTGACCATTTACAATGTTTATGGACAGGTGGTCAAAATTCTCGTCAACGATATCCAGGAGATTGGCGAATACACGGTAGGCTTTAGTGCACAGGATTTACCTCATGAGGGCATCTACCTGTTGAAACTGATTTCAGAAGATAATTATGAGTTCCTGAAATTCATTTATGAACAATGAAACCCTCATCCTTAAGGAATTTAATCTAAATAGTACAAAAACAAACGGACATGAATATTTACTTAGAACTTATTATATAGGGATGAGGGTTCGCCGAACACCATTTAAAATAAACAACAGGTGAACAAATTCCACAAGCATTGATTAAAGGATTAATAATTTGTAAACCAGAGCATTAAATATATTATATACATATGAAAATAAAGTATTATGAGATATCTCAGAATAACATATAAACAGCGAAAAATGAATATCTTAAAATTTTCCTGTACAATACTTTTCGCCATGGCTGTACTGGCATGTAGCGAAAGTGAGATTGAAGACCTGCCAGACGATATCAACAAACTTAATCCTGCAGGAGATTCAGGTCTTGCGGATACCGTGGGGGTAAATCCTTTGCTGGGAGACAAGTACCTGGTCCTTTCGCGTAAAGAACAGCGGTTACTCTATTATGCTGCAGAAAGCGATATGTACACCATTGCTGCCATTGCTCTGCCCGAGAGCGATAATATGGATCTGGAAAATATCCCCGATTCTATAAAAGATGTTTTTATGGACTGTGATCAGGGTAACTATTTTTATGGCTACCCGTCTGCCATTGAAAACAATGGTAAGATTCTTGTAGTAGCCGAAAGAAGAGAATCGGAAAAATTTGTAAACAGCAAGAGCGATAATTTCATCCTGACCCGAAATAAGGAAAACAAATGGGAACAGACCGATTTTTTCAAATATGCCCCTTATGGCTACGAATTCATTGATTCCCGTCCCATGGCAGGCAAAACATCTTCAGGACAAATTGTACTTAAAGGAAAGGGATTGCTTGTATCAGACGGAAATACGGACAGTTGGTCACATTATCCGCATGCATTCGATAGTTTATTGGATAAAGGTTTTGTAGATCATGGACCTACTATTACTTACAGTTCAAAATTCGGGTTGTTTTTTGGAACCGGACAATATATAGACAAGGTTCTGCAACAATATGGCGCTATAATTTCCGTGGATCCCGACAAGGGCGTAATTGAACTGGCCAAAGAAAAATGGGTGCCCCAGATTCGTAGGCTTGACAGTACTTACCGGGATTTTGCCGAAATCTATACTCCTTCTTTTTATTCAATTGAACATCCTGATTTGAGTGAAAACATTGGTGACATTGCAGGATTTGGTATATATAAAGACAACGTTTATCAGTTCATTTATAACTATAAACAGGGTGATACTTTCGATAGTCTGAAATTTGAATATGCATTGACGAATATAAAGGGATCAATGAATCGACATTCACCCGTGGGTGTGTGCTACAATCCCGTTACCAAAAAAATCGAAATGATCCATTCCAGTCCTTATTACCTTGAGATATATAGTATCGAACCAAATGACCTGTTAAGCAATAAAGTGAATACTTATGATGTTGCTTTATGGAAAAAAGAAGCGATCATACTCAATCGTGAAGTAACTGTAAGGGGCCAGGGCCTCTTTCCGGTTAGTAGTATCATTGATGAAGCTAATGGAATTCAGAAAATATATATTTATGCCGGTGATGCATATCCTGCCAGGGCAGGTCTTTTTGAGGTAACAAGAACCCTGGATACTGATGCCTTATCGAAATTTGTGGAAAACCGAAGAAATATTCTGGCCGGACAATTATTTTAAACAATAGTCATCCGGCAGGAACAATAATTTGTATTATGAAATTCATAAAATCAACATTTATTTTACTTACAATATCCTCATTTGTTTTACATGCCCAGGTTGAAGGGCCCGAACAGATCGTCGGTAAATATACAGGCAAAGAAAGAAGAGGATTGGCACATGGCAAAGGCAAGGCTGTTGGAACAGACACGTATGAAGGGAAATTTAAAAAAGGATACCCTCACGGTGAAGGCGTTTATGTTTTCGGAGAAAATGTTGTTGTCGATGGTGATACCATTTACAATAAAGGAGACAAATATACAGGTTCTTTCAAAAAAGGAGAATTTGACGGTGAAGGTAAACTGATCTACAACGATAAAAATAAGAAACCCAAAAAAGGATATTGGGAAGAGGGGAAATATGTCGGAATTACTAAAGACGGATCTGCTGTTCTGATCAAGAAGAACGTGCAACGCCTTGAATGCCGGTATGATGGAAGCGCCAGAAACGATATACATATCAAGGGCCTTTCATATATTGTGGAAGTCGGTTCCACCCATACATCTTTCAATGGTTATTCTTCATATACCGATATCCCCCTGACAGAATATCCATTTTTGTTGCATGTAAAGGGTACGGTCAGCACGACAGGAACCAAAGCAGAACTGAAAATTTTGTTGGAAAAGCCTGGTATATGGACAATCATTGTCACCGGTGATGATATATTATAACAATTACCCCGGCAACATCTTGTTCTTTATCACATCCATATCTTTTTTGAGGTTGGTCACTGTACGCATGAGTTCATCCTGGGGCACCATTGGCTCCGGGATCTCGGCACTGATGTAATTAACAAACTTCCATACTTCCTTCACATCGCTAACCGGTACATCAAAGGGGTCATAGATCGGATTCAGCGAATACAAGCGCAATTTATGATCACTGTCGATTAGGTTCTCAATGATCTTGAACACTATACCTTCATCCAGGGTAAACACGATATAGGCATGTCCGCTGACAATGTGGCTCCAATCCTGCAAGAACTCCCCTGTTATCCATGCCCCGTGAGGAATGGGCAGCATAGAATCCCCATTGATCTGGAAAGTGCGGAATTTCTTTTGTTTAGATAAAAATGGCAACCGGAAAGTTGGCAGTTCCTTTATAAACTCCGGATCTGCAAAGCCGGTGGCATACCCGGCTTTTGCTTTTTCAGGCACCAGTTCAATATTTTCCTCATTGTCACTGTTTACAGTGGTAGCCAGTACTCTCAGCTTACTGCCCCTGATATACACATCCCCTCCCCTTTCCAGTTGCGAAAGCTGGCTTTCGGTAAGAGTGCTCAGGTCGACCTTAAGCAGGGTGTCGACCGCTATCCCGAAATATTTGGAAAAGGTCATCAATGCCTGTATGGTAGGCATACTTACCTCATTCTCGTAACCACTGAGAGTGGAACGTTTCATGTTTAGTGCGCCGGCCACTTCATCCTGTGTGCGTCCCCTGCGCTTCCTTAATAGTTTGATATTGCTGCTGAAATACATACCGGATATTTTTTTCAGAGGTTTTATAGACAGACTCTAAATAGTGTCTGTCCATAAAGTCTCATTTGCCGCGTTACGCTTGTCCGAAAATTGCTCATTTACGACTGGTAAACTCCGCGTTTTCGGACCGCGCGAGCCTTGCAAATGAAACCTTCTGAACAGACACATATTCGGCAAAACATTTTGACTACTTTATAGACAGACACTAAATAATATATCTTTTTATGGAAGTCTGTTTTAAAATTCAAAATAAATGATTAAATTATAATCTTCAAAAAAGATTATAACCTAATCAAATTTAATGTAAAATATTGAAAAACAAAAATTATTTAATAAAAATTTAAATCATTTTCATTTATACCTCGTGTATTGTTCAAACACCAGAAAACAAAGTATGGCATGGAAGAAGAAAACAGAAGCATTATACATATGGACCTGGATACTTTTTTTGTATCGGTGGAGCGGCTTATCAACAGCAGTCTGAACGGTAAACCAGTTATTATAGGGGGATTATCGGACCGCGGCGTAGTAGCCAGTTGTAGCTACGAGGCACGCCGGTATGGCGTACACTCGGCCATGCCCATGAAGATAGCCCGCATGCTTTGCTCAAGCGCGGTGATCATCAGGGGTGATATGGAGCTGTACAGCAGGTATTCCCATATGGTTACCGACATTATTGCCGAACAGGCACCTTTGTATGAAAAAGCTTCAGTTGATGAGCATTACCTTGACATTACCGGCATGGACTGTTTTTTTGGTTCACTGAAATGGTCTGGGGAACTGCGGCAAAAAATTGTAAAAGAAACCGGCCTTCCCCTTTCCCTTGGATTATCGGTAAACAAGACCGTTTCAAAAATTGCTGCCGGGGAAGCCAAGCCTAACGGTGAAAAGAATGTACCCGGTTCCATAGTAAAACCTTTTCTCAGCCCTTTGCCCATCAGCAAGATACCCATGATCGGGCAAAAAACTTTTCACCTGCTTCGCTCGATGGGTGTTGTGACTATCGGTACCCTAAGCATGATCCCCCCGGAAATGATGGAAAAAGTGCTGGGGAAAAACGGTATTATGATCTGGCAAAAAGCGAACGGGGTTGACCACAATCCTGTTAAATCCTATTCGGAAAAAAAATCTATCAGTACAGAACACACTTTTGATAAAGACACCATTGATATAACAACATTAAAAGAACTGCTTACGGGTATGGTGGAAAAGATTGCTTTTGAATTACGGCAAAAGCAACGGCTGACTTCCTGTGTGACGGTAAAAATAAGATATTCCAACTTTGACACTCACACTCTGCAAAAACGAATTCCCTATACTTCATTTGACCACCAACTAATTCCGGCGGCAAAAGAACTGTTTGACAGGCTGTATAAACGGCGCATGCTTATTCGCCTTATCGGTGTAAGGTTCAGTCAGCTTGTACAAGGCACCCAGCAACTGAACATGTTTGAAGATACACCTGAAATGGTAAGTCTCTACCAGACCATGGACCGCCTGCGAAACCGTTACGGGAAAACAGCAATCCGCAGGGCTGTTGGCCTGTAAAAAATTCCGGGGTTTTGAAAACCAGGAAAATCTGTTATTCAGCCTGTATTAATAATACAGATCAGACTCTCCATCTTATAAAAAAGCCCCGCGGGATCAGATGGTGTATCACCCGCGGGGCCGGTTGACTAAGACAACTAACTAAACGTAAAAATACCTTAGCCTGCATTATTGGCTTCGCCGAGCTAAAGGTTCATAAAAATGAATGATAATTATGTAATATGTTGAAGAACATTAAAATAACAAATTAGAACCGTGAAATTTATTTTTCATTCATTTTTACAAAGTGCACCAATTTCAGGGCAGTTATATAAAATATCCCTTATTTTTCTTTTGAATTATTAATTATTTGATTATATTATAACCATTAAATATGATTACAATATAATCATATTATGTACGTAAAATATCTAATTAATAACATATATTCTTATGAAAACAAAACGCATATTTTTTTCAAAACAAGGCGAAGGATGGTTTGAATGTAATATACCATCATCCCTGCAACAATCCTCAACTGAAGAATTGGGAAACTGGGCATACCGGTTTATTCGTCAATATAAACTAAAGGGATTCCTGATCTCCGAAAATCCCATGCCATACCCTGTTAATCTCAGCAGTTAACCTGTCCGGCTAATTAGTGTCTGTTCATAAAGTCCCATTTGCCACGTTACGCTTGTCCGAAAATTGCTTATTTACGACTGGTAAACTCCGCGTTTTCGGACCGCGCGAGCCTTGCAAATGGAACCTTCTGAACAGACACATGTCCG
>Ga0307422_1000062_pt1 | contig 55737 bp, 55 predicted proteins | sample SalMarWE160290MG_FD_202153 | JGI IMG/M metagenome (GOLD analysis project Ga0307422, IMG submission 202153) | Salt marsh sediment microbial communities from the Plum Island Ecosystem LTER, Massachusetts, United States - WE1602-90 | ecosystem: Environmental > Aquatic > Marine > Intertidal zone >...
TTTTCTTTACGTTGTCAATCTCTTCAATGAGGACTTGTGGATCAACCACCACGCCGTTGCCGATGATACACCGTTTTCCTTGATGGAGGATGCCCGAGGGAATGAGGTGAAAGACGAATTTCTCCCCTTTGACCACGAGGGTATGGCCGGCGTTATTCCCACCCTGAAAGCGGACGATCACGTCGGCGTGCTCGGCCAGCAGGTCTATGATCTTTCCCTTCCCCTCATCACCCCACTGTGTTCCTACCACGATGACACAGGCCATAGTATCCCCCTTAGGGTTGAATGAGTTGTACGGAATTCACGTGCGGGAGACGCTTGAGCTCGTCCAGTATCTCTGTGGAAGGGATGGTGTCGAGTTGGAGTATACAGAGGGATTTGCCGCCTTTTGTGTCTCGGCCGAACTGCATGTTTCCTATATTGATTTCCCTGTTCCCGAGGGTAGCCCCTATGTTCCCGATGACCCCCGGTTTATCGAGGGAATCGACCAACAAGATGTTCCCTTCGGGGATGGCTTCCACAAAATACTCATTGATCATTACCAGTCGGGGTTCTTTATTGCCGAACAGGGTGCCTGCCACTTGATGGGTTTTTCCACCCGCCTTCGCCCTGAGGGTAATGAGGCTGGTGAAGTCGGCCTCCTCCGTCATCTTGGACTCTCGAAAGGTGATGCCTCGTTCCTTGGCGATAAGGGGGGCGTTGACGTCGTTGACGTGTTCGTCCATGTAGGCCTTGAGGACCCCTACCAGGATGGCCGAGGAGATAGGGGCCACTTCGTACGTGGTCACTTCCCCTTGATACTCAATGTTGAGGTCCTTGATGGGGAAGGGGCACGTCTGAGCGAAGAACCCCCCCATCTTCTGGCCGAGATTGAGATAGGGACCCAAGGTGGTCATAACCTGGGCATCCACCGAATGGACGTTGACGGCGTTTCTGACCGTCCCCTCGGTCAGATAGGCGACTATCTGGTGGGCGATGGCGATGGCCACGTTTTCCTGCGCCTCGCTCGTGGCGGCACCGAGGTGGGGGGTGCACACGATGTTCTCCACCCCCAAGAGGGGATTGTCAGGAGGGGTCGGCTCTTTGGTAAATACATCCACCGCCGCCGCCCTGATCTTGCCGCTACAGCAGGCGTCCGCCAGGGCCTGTTCATCAACAATCCCCCCGCGGGCGCAGTTGATGATCATCACCCCGTCCTTCATCTTGCTGATGGCTGCGGCGTTAATCAGGTTCGTCGTCTCTTTGCTCTTGGGGACATGAATGGTGATGATATCGGCATTGGCCAAGAGGTCGTCCAGTGAGACCAACTCTATTCCCTTCTGGGCGGCCACATCAGGGGAGACAAAGGGGTCATAGGCGATGACCCGCATCTTGAGCCCCAGGCCACGATCAGCCACAATCCCCCCGATGTTCCCGATGCCGATAACCCCCAAGGTCTTGCCGAAGACCTCCATCCCTATAAAGCGCTTCTTTTCCCATTTTTTGTCCCACATGGTAACGGCGGCCTGCGGGACACTGCGGGCTATGGAAAACATCATGGCGATGGTATGCTCCGCTGCCGCCATGGAGTTCCCCCCCGGCGTATTCATGACTACGATCCCTTTTTTGGTGGCCGCCGCCACATCGATATTGTCCACACCAACACCCGCCCTGCCGATCACCTTAAGGTTAGTGGCCGCGTCGATGATATCGGCGGTTACTGTGGTGGCGCTGCGCACCACCAGGCCGTCATACTCCCCGATTATGGAGCGAAGCTCCCCGGGTGAGAGGCCTGTCTTGACGTCGACCTCTATCCCCTTCGCCTTCTGTAAGATTTCCACCCCCTGGGGGGAGAGTTTGTCGCTCACCAGCACCTTCATCTCGTATCCCCCTTGTTACTTGGATCCTAATATCTCTTCAGCCGTTTTTACCCCTGTTCCCAGTTCAACGGGGTACCCCATATTCTTGAGGACCAGTTCCAGGGCGCTGATCGCCTGGATGATGTCCAGTTCTTGAAAATAGCCGATGTGGGCGATACGGATGATCTTCCCCTTGAGCTGAGACTGCCCCCCGGCGATGATGAGGCCGTACATATCCTCGAAATTCTTCTTGAGCTTCTTGCCATCGACCCCTTCAGGGGCCTTGATGGCGGTGAGGGCGTTGCTCGGTGCTGTCGGGGCGAGGAGCTCCAAACCAAGGGTCTTGGCCGCCTCCCTGGTCGCATGGGCGAGCTTTGCGTGCCGCTTGAAACAGTTTTCCAAACCCTCCTCTTTGAACATCCGGAGGGCCTCCCGCAGCCCCACCACCAAGGATATGGCCGGGGTAAACTGGCTTTGGCTCTTCTGGGCTGAAGCCAATTCCTTCTTGAGATTGAAGTAGAATTTGGGGAGTTTGGCTTGTTCCGTAAACCCCCACGCCTTTTCGCTCAGTGCCACAAAGGCCAGCCCCGGAGGGAGCATAAAGGCCTTCTGCGAACCGCTGACCACCACATCGAGCCCCCACTCATCCATGGGGAGTTCGAAGACGCCGAGGCCGGAGATAGCGTCCACCACCAGGATGGTTCCGTCGCGTTTCTTGACGATTGCGGCGATTTCTTTGATGGGGTGCATCACGCCGGTGGAGGTCTCACTGGCCTGCACGAGGACCGCCTTGATGGAGGGATTGGCTTCCAGGGCCTTCTCGATGGCGGCGGGGTCCACCGCCTCCCCCCAGGTGACATTGAGGGGGGTGACCTTCACGCCGTAGGCCTCGCAGATCTCCGCCCACCGCTCGCCGAATTTTCCTCCCCTCACCACCACGGCCTCGTCGCCGGGGGAGAGGGTATTGCACACCGCCCCCTCCATGGCGCCGGTCCCCGAAGAGGTGAGTACCAGGACCTCTTGTTTTGTCTGGAAGACGTACTTGAGCCCCTCCCTGATCTCCTGGAAGAGCTCTTCATAGGCGGGGTCCCGATGGTGCATCACCGGTCCGGCCATGGCGAGCAGAATCCGTTCGGGAACAGGGGTGGGCCCTGGTGAAAAGAGTTGTTTCTTGATCATAGGCTCCCTCCTTCAAAGATCACGGTACTTACCCTCCCCAAGCACTGCATTCTATGTAAGGGGGGCGGTAATGTCAAGGTCTTTGGGGTTGACAGCTATGAAGGGGGTATGCTATAGAGGTGGCGACAACTGAATACCACGTATGATGTGGGTGCCGCATAAGGCCTGAGAGGGAATCCCGTTCAAGACGGGAGCGGTCCCGCCGCTGTAACCGGGGACGAAACCCGCGGGAGCCACTGTCCCGACGCATCGGGATGGGAAGGCGCGGGGAGTAGGGAGATCCGGGAGCCAGAAGACCTGCCCACATCGGTGCTCGTGATCCCCTTCGAGGATTGGGGGGAGGGGTACAGGGCGAAGAAGCTGGGTGCAGCCCTCAGAGAAAATCTCTGAGGGCTTTTTGTTGTTCAGAAAAGGAGGCGTCGTATGAGAAGGTATGGGATCGGAATTTTCCTGTGTATTGCGATTGTCTTTGGATGTATGGGCCACTTGTCTGCTGCCGAAACGGATACCACCGAGCTTGAAGAGGTAGTGGTCACGGCCACTAAGGTTCCCACAGCAGAGAGAGAGATTGGGAGCTCTGTGACGGTGATAACGGAGGAGGAGATCAAGGCTAGGGGCTATACCACGGCAAAAGAGGTCCTCAAGGGGACCCTGGGGCTTGATGTGATCTCTAATGGAGGTCCAGGGTCACAGACTTCTGTATTTTTACGGGGCGCTAACTCTTATCATACCCTGATCCTCATCGATGGGATGGAGATGGGCGATCCGAGCCTGGTGCAGCGCCGATTTGACCTTGGCAACCTCACGGTGGACAACATCGAGCGCATAGAGATCGTACGGGGTCCCCAGAGTGTGCTCTATGGCGCCGATGCCATGGGTGGGGTGATCAATATCATAACCAAGCGGGGGAAGAAAGAACCATACGTCTATGCGGGAGTAGAAGGAGGTTCCTATGATACTTTTCGGCAGTTTGCCGGGGTGGGGGCGGCCAATGAATGGGCAAACTTCTCCTTAGCCTTCTCACACATCCGCACTGAAGGATTTTCTTCAGCAGATGCGGATCTCCCCGGGAACAAGGAGGATGATGGATGGGAGAACTTCACGGTATCGAGCCGGTTGGGGGTGACGCCCAGCGACTGGCTGGATATGGGGGTGAGCTTCCGATTTCACGATGGTTGGACCGAGTTGGATAGTGGGGGAGGAGCAAATCAGGATGTAGAAGATTATCATGAGAACAAGCAAGAGGTGTTTGTTCGACCTTATATCAAAGCTCAGGCCTTCGATGGCCTCTGGGAGCAGGTTCTCGTCTATGGCTTTACCAATCACGACAGGGCTTATAGAGATAATCCAGGGGGGGATAGCGATTATGAGGGAGAAAAACATGAGCTTTCGTGGCAGCACAACCTCTATCTGCACAAGACCAACACGCTGACAGTCGGGTTTGAATACGAAAATGAGGCGATGAAGAGCGTAGATCCTTGGGGCCCCCCTATGGATGAATCCGCCTATACCTACAGCCTCTTTGCCCAGGATCAGATCAAGCTGTTTGATATCTCGTATACGACCCTTGGGGTTCGATGGGACCATCATAAAGAGTTCGGCGATCATGCGACCTTTAGGGTGACGCAGGCCTTTGTGATCGATAAGACCGGGACCACCGTCAAGGGGTCTATAGGCACCGGATTCCGCGCGCCGAGCCTGTATGAACTCTATGGCCCTCCTTGGTGGGGGATGCCGGTTGGTAACCCCAATCTCGACCCCGAAGAGAGCATCGGCTGGGATGTGGGCGTAGAACAATCCTTGTTCGATGAGCTGATGACACTCGGCGCGACCTATTTTCACAACCGTTTCGATGATCTCATTAACTATGACTATGCTCTGGGCTACGTGAACATCGATGACGCCGAGACGTGGGGCATTGAGTCTTTCATTGAGGTCCTCCCCTTTAAAGATCTTTCAGCGCGTGTTATGTATACGTATACACACACCGAAGATGAGCAGGGAGATCCTTTGCTCAGGCGGCCTGCGCACAAAGGGAGTTTCAATGTCTGTTATCGATTCCTTGAGGGACGAGGTACCGCCAACCTGGATGTTCTTATAGTCGGAGAACGGGATGACTATAATTATTATGTCGGAGACGTAGAGGTGGACGAATATGTAGTCGTCAATCTCAGCGGATCGTTCAAGATCCATAAATATGTGGAGCTGTTTGCCCGTATCGAGAACCTCTTTAACGAGGACTACGAAGAGGTCTACGGTTATGGGACCCCTGGTATTTCTGCTTACGGGGGGATTAAATTGACCTTTTTTTAAGATCACCATCACGCTCTGCGAGTGAGCAAGGCAATAATGTGGATTTAGAAAAGGCAGTTTTCAATCTCAGGGAGAGATTACAGGATTCCCTTGTGAGAAATAGCGGAGCGGGCCTCCTCTTTTCCGGTGGTATAGATTCGGGTATCCTGGCTTATCTGTGTCCCCAGGCGCGGGCCCTGTCCGTGACCCTGGAGGGCGAGGGGGATGACCTGAAATATGCGTCGGTCCTTGCCGGAGCTTTGGGCCTGGATCACCACATTATCACCATCGGCATCGATGAGGCCCTTGCGGCCTTTGGGCAGGTGATAAGGATCTTAGAGAGTTTTGACCCTGCCTTGCCCAATGACCTGGTCGTCTATTTCGGGATGCAAGAGGCGAAGAGGCAGGGCTTGCGGTCCATCATGACCGGTGACGGGGCGGATGAATTGTTCGGGGGCTATCCCTACATGCAGGAGATGGAGGATCTCGAAGGGTATATCAAAGGGCTCAGCCGCTCGTGGAATTTTAATTCCAATAGGATAGGGGAGCACTTCGGCCTGGCGGTCAAACAGCCTTTTCTGGATGCTGATTTTGTGGAGTTTGCCCTGACTGTGCCGGGTGAATTAAAGATAAGGGAAGATCAGGGTCAAGTATGGGGAAAGTGGTGCCTTCGCAAGGCCTTTGAGCCCTTTCTCCCCCCTGAGTTCATCTGGCAGGGGAAGCGCCCTTTGGAGCAGGGTTCAGGGATGACCCGACTGCGACGTATCATTGGGGAGTGGATCACTGATGGAGAGTTTGCAGAGAAACAAAAGCGGTATCCCGTGAAGTTTCTCTGTAAAGAACACCTCTATTTTTACGAGATCTATCTGAAAGAATTCGGGGAGATACCTCCACCTCACAAGGGAGAGGATCGGTGCCCTGGGTGTGGGGCGGGGATTCTCAAGGGAAAGAAACACTGCAGGATCTGCGGAGCGGTGCGGTGAGGGTCTTGTGCTCCTGGAGCGGCGGGAAGGAAAGCTGCCTTGCCTGTTATCAGGCGATGAAGGAAGGGCATGAGGTAGCATCGCTTCTGACCGTGGTTACCACTACCGGCAACTACACCCGCTCTCACCGGTTGAGGAGGGAGCTAGTCATGGCCCAATCCCAGGCCGTGGGCATCCCCCTCTATCAGCGACGTGCCTCGTGGAATACCTACGAACGGGAGTTCACCAGGGCTTTGGCCTTGTTGAAACGGAAAGGCATAGGGGGCGGAATTTTTGGCGACCTCGCCCTCGACGAGCACAGGGAATGGGTGGAACGGGTGTGCACCGAAGCGGGGATCGTGCCCCTCCTTCCCCTCTGGGGCATGGAGCGCAAAGACCTGTTACGGGCATTTATGGCGGCGGGTTTTGAGGCGATCGTGGTAGCGGTACGAAACGATATCATGGATGACCATTGGCTGGGAAAGCAGATAGACGGAGCGTTCGTGGAACAGATGGAGAAAAGAGGAATTGACGTGTGCGGCGAAAACGGGGAATATCATACCCTGGTAATTGACGGACCGATCTTTAAGAGAAGGATAGCAGTTGGGGAGACAGAAATTAGCAGGAGGGGGACGATGGCCTTCTTACGGGTCTTGAGTTTTGCTTTGAGACGGAAACCATGATGCCAAAAAGATATATCTATGCCGGGGTGCTTCCGTGCGCCTTTTTCTTGGTTGTTCTCGGGCATACCCCTGCGTTGACACAGCCCTCCCTGCCCCAACGGATCGTCTCCTTGGTCCCCAATATCACCGAGGGGCTTTATCTCTTGAATGCCCAGGATCGCATCGTGGGCGTCACCATCTATTGTCAAAGGCCCCCTGAGGCCCAATCCAAGAAACGGGTAGGGGCCGTGGTGGAGGTAAATGTGGAGAAGGTCCTGAGCCTCCAACCGGATTTGGTGATTGCCTCCCCCCTCACCGATCAGAAGCAGATACAGAAATTGCTGGACCTGGGGGTAAGGGTAGAGATTTTCCAGGCCCCCCAGGATTTCGAGGGGCTCTGCGCAGGCTTTCTGCGGCTTGCCCGATTGGTGGGCAGGGAGGGGGAGGCCCAGGAGATCGTTTCACGAGCTAAGGGGGAATTAGCTGTTATTAAATTAGCTGTCATTAAAGGAAAGGTGGAAAGATCGCCCCCACCGCGAGTCTTCGTTCAGATCGGCGAAAGACCCCTGGTTGCCGCCGGGTGGGATTCCTTTATCGACGATTTCGTCTCCTTTGCCGGCGGGGTGAATATCGCCCACGAGGTCAAGACGAGCGTCTACAGCCGCGAGGAGGTGGTTCGGAGAAACCCCGATATCATTCTCATTGCGAAAATGGGTATGGCAGGGGAGCGGGAAAAGGCGGCGTGGATGAGGTATGAGACCATCAAGGCCGTGCAGACCGGCCGGATCTACACCGTGGATTCCTCTCGGTTCTGCAGCCCCACCCCTGTGAGCTTTGTCGAGCAGGTCAAGGAGCTGGTGAGGTTATTCCATGGGTCCCAATAGCAAGGCCTTATGGTGGGGGTGGATCATCTTTCTGGCAGGGCTCCTCGTCCTCGTCGGTCTCTTCTCCCTCGGCGTAGGGGCCGTGCATATCCCCCTACGAAAGGTCGTGCAGGCGCTCGCCACCGGGAGGGGGACGCCGGAATACGCCATCCTCTTTGAGGTGCGCCTGCCGCGCATCCTCCTCGGCCTGGCCGTGGGCGGGGGGCTGGCCATCGCGGGGGTGGTGCTCCAGGGTATGTTTCGCAACCCCTTGGTGGAGCCCTATACGCTGGGCATCTCAGGGGGGGCGGCCTTGGGGGTAGCCCTGAATATGGTTGCCAGCGGTTCCGCAGCATTAGGTCTCTTCTCTCTGCCTGCCAGCGGATTTCTGGGTGCTTTCGGAGTCATGATCGTGGTCTATCTCCTCAGCGCCGGCGGAGGACAGATAAAGCTTTCCCGCCTCCTCCTTATCGGGGTGATGGTGAGCTTTATCACCTCGTCTCTCATCATGCTCATTATGGCCATGACGAAGGTGCAGGATTTGCACGGGATCATCTTCTGGATCATGGGTTCCCTTCAGGAGCCCAACGCCTCCCTGATATGGGCCATCCTCTTCATCTCTCTCGGGGGATTGATCCTTTCTTTGTTTTTTGCCATAGACCTTAATGCCCTCTCCCTGGGCGAGGAGGAGGCCTTTCACCTGGGGGTGGAGGTGGAGCGGCTCAAAAAGGTCCTCTTTCTCTTGGCTTCCTTTATCACCGGGTGCTGTGTCTCGGTGACGGGGATCATCGGCTTTGTGGGCCTCGTGGTCCCCCATATGATGCGCCTCCTGGTGGGGGGCGATCATCGGATACTGATGGTCACGTCGTATCTCTCGGGGGCCATCTTCCTGATCCTCTGCGACACCCTGGCACGGGTGATCCTGGCGCCGACGGAGCTGCCCGTAGGGGTGATCACGGGCTTGGTGGGAGGGGGCCTCTTTATCTATGCCCTGAGCCGGAGGGGGACTACGTTGTGATGGGCGGGTCGATGCTGGAGATCAAGGGGCTTTCCTGCGGCTACGGCAAGCGAATCGTCTTGCGAGAGGTGAGCTTCGCGATCAAAAAGGGGGAGTTTGTGGGGGTCATCGGGCCCAACGGCTCGGGTAAGACCACCCTCCTGAGGGCGATCAGTGGTTTTCTCCTCCCGAGAGGGAGGACCCCTTTCAGGGGGACCATCTCCTTGGAAGGGGAGGAGACCCGGCACATGGGCCGGAGGTCTCTGGCGCAGAGGGTGGCCGTGGTAACACAGGCCTCTGATATCATGCCGCCTTTTTCGGTTGAAGAGTTTGTCCTGTTGGGGCGGGTGCCGCATTGGGGCGGCTTCCAACTCCTGGAGACCGCCAAGGATAGAGCAATAGCCGAAGGGGCCATGGAGATGGCGGGGATCGGATACCTGAAGGAACGGAGGATGGGGGAACTCAGCGGGGGGGAGCGACAGCTCGTCTTTGTGGCCCGGGCCCTCGCCCAGAAACCTCATCTCTTGCTCTTGGACGAGCCCACGGCACACCTGGACATAGGCCACCAGGTCCAGATCATGGATCTCTTGAGGGAGTTGAACAGGGAGGGGGCTCTTACCATTCTCGTGGTCCTGCACGACCTCACCCTCGCCGGCCTCTACTGCGACAGGCTTATCCTTGTGCACGAAGGCCGCCTGCGCGCAATCGGCCCTCCCCAGGGGGTGTTGACACAAGGGATGATCGAGGAGGTTTATCACACTGCGGTGACGGTGATGGAGACCCCGACAGGGGGCAGACCCATTATCCTGCCGGTTTCTGGGGAAGGGTAAGTGATCAGTTGCCAGTAATCAGTGATCAGTCATCAGTAATAAGTTATCAGTGATCAGTTATTATTCCTTCAATTTAAACGTGACCGGGATGATGACCGTCGATTTCACCGGGATGCCGCCGAATCGGGCGGGGATGAATTGCCAATCCCGCACTGTTTCCAGGGCGCTGCGGTCCAAGGTCTCGTACCCCGAGGATTTCCGCACCCTGACCTTTTCCACCCCCCCGCTGGCCGATACCTCCACCTCGAGCCTCACCGTTCCCTCGTATCCCCTTCTCCTGGCTATTTCGGGATAGGGCGGTTTGGGGTTTCCCTCTTGCCGGGGGATGGCCAGGGCGGAATCACCCCTGCGGTCCGGCTGTTTTCTCCCCGTGGCATCATCCTCCCTGATAGGGGAGGGGGGTAGTTCCGAGGCCTTGACCTCTTGTGAGGGGGACTCGGCTTCTATTTCCTTCGTTGAGGGCTGTTCCTGCAGCGCCCCCAGCGATACCTCGATAGAGCCGGGGATTTCTTTTACGTGTAGGATAGGTGAGGGGGAGGCGGGTACAAAGAATACGGCGAGGTGGATGGCCGCGGAGACGAGGGCACCGATGATGTATCCCCTTATCTCTCTTTCCATTGGGTCTCCAGGGCGAGCTTGTGGATACCCGCAAACCGCACCAGGTCCATGACCTCCACGGCCCGCTGGTAGGTCACGTCCCTGTCCGCCCTTAGATAGACCTGGATATCGGGGTCCTTTTGTTTCTCCTGTACGAGGAGGGAGGCGAGGGCGCGCGTATCGACAGCTCGATCCTCCAGAAAGAGCCCCCCGTCCCGCTGCACGGTGATGGTGATAAAGGTCTTTTTGTCCACCGTGGCGGTGGAGGCCGTGGGCAGGTGCACGGGGAGCCCCCGGTGGATGGTCATGGAAAGCATGGAGTAGATGAAAAAGACCAGGAGCAGGAAGACCACGTCGATGAGGGGGATCATCTCGATGCGGGGTCTCCTGGTGAACTCGCGTTTGATCCTCATGGTTTGGCCTTTTGTGTCTTGGAACCCCCGGCCCTGTTCCTCTGCCGTTCGAAGGTGAGCTCCAGGCTGCTGGCGAACTTTTCTAGCTCGCGCGTCGAACGCTCGATGCGGGAGAGGAAATAGTTGTACGGGATCAGGGTCATGATGGCGATGGTCAACCCCGCCGCCGTGGTGATAAGGGCCTGGGCGATCCCCTCGGTGACCACCCGGGGGCTCTCGATTCCCGCTGCTCCCAACAAATGGAAGGAATCGATGATCCCCATGACCGTGCCCAGGATCCCCAGGAGGGGCGCCAGGGTGATGATGGTGTCGAGGATGGTGAGGTTTCTTCTCATCCGCTTGATCTCCTCCTCGGCCCCCATCTCCAGGGCCTGGGAGAGGGAGTAGCTGCGGTGGACGATCCCCTCCAGCAGTATCCTGGCGATGTAATCCCGAGAGCCCCTGGCCCGCTGGGCGGCTTTCTCATACTGATTCTTTGCGGCCATCTGCAACATATCGCTGATCAAGAGGGTATCCCTCCCCCTCTCTGCGCTCAGCCAAAAGATTATGCGCTCCACGATGACGGCGACGGAGATGAGAGAACAGATCAGCAGGGGGTACATGATAGGTCCGCCCCTGACAAAGAAATTCAACATCGTTGGCTCCTCCTCTGAATGCTAGTGCGTGCTACGAAAAATCCCCGTTCTCTGAAGGAGACCGGGGCATTGATTATTGCTGCCTCTGTCCTCACGGCCTTACCTTCGAAGACCTCGGTGTGAAGCATAGTCAGGCAAGTCTTCTGGCTCTCCCGCCCTTTTCAGTTTTGCTGAAAAGGGCGGAATCACAGAGGCGGGTCCGCTCCCGCTTTGAACGGGATTCCTTGTTACCCCCCTGTCGAGGGGACCTAACTATTGATTATACTTTATATATCCTACATATCAAGAAGTTCCCCCCCTTGTCAACACAGGGGGCATGGGGGATTGCCGGAGGGGAGATCGGGTCTTACTGTCGGGAACGGGGGGCCTTTTTAGCGAATGGAGGGTATGACGGAGCCGTCTACCTCCAATTGGCTGAGGGATGAAAAGACGATGAATATCCGCTCGTTATTACTCTTTGGATCGGCGGGGATGAGGAAGAAGCCGGGTTGTCCCATGTTGAGGACGTGGGTATATCCGGCCACGGTCTCTCCGTCTTTAAATACGGCCCGTATCTTTTTGCCTGCGGGGAGGTTGTCAAGCCCCGTGGCGTCATGGTGGTTTTTATCGCCCTCAAAGTCTTTTACGAAGAAGACCGCCTTGAGGTTGTCTATAACGATCTTTTGTATCTCCTCGCCGTGCATGCCTCCGATGGCGAGGTGAAACAGGGGCCTCTTGGGGAGAAAGTCGGCGGTTGTGCCCTTGAGGACATGTCCTTCCTTGTCGTGCACCACAATCTTATTTACGAGCATCGGTTCCCCTCCTTTTTATCAAGAAGGTCGGTTGTTTAATTAAGCTGAATGGGCTTTTTGGGGATTTCTCATCAGAGATTAGTCAAGAATGAGGGGGTTGTCAAGAAGAAAATTGGGGAAAAGTGTAAGCTTTCAACAACGTTATATATCAGATTAGTATTAGGGTATATTAGTAATAATAGCATAGAAAAAATTTATCTACTATCTACCAAAAAAGAAACCTCCTGTTAAGATTTAGGTGGAAGAAAACGTTACTAACCTTAACCAGGAGGTTCCCTATGGATGAAAGAGAGGATATCAGATTGGGGGGGTTTCGTCAATTAAAAAGGGATATTCGGGGGTCGAGGGAGTATGTGGTGGTGGGGATAGATGAGGAAAAAGGGGACGTTGGTTCTAAAACAACTTTACGAGATATCAGGGATATGTATATTTAAGTTGCTTTAGAACCAACGTCCCCTAGTCAGTACCCCGGAGCGTTCTTGCAGCTTTTTTGCGTTCTTATTAGGAGGTAGAGTATCAGAGAAATGTATTACGCCGTTTTCATCAACCCACTTATAAATTTCTGAATGCCCACCTAAAGAGAAAGCAAGAATGGAACATATTACAATGATGGTACAAAAAAGGAGGGTTCTAAGCTGCATCTTCATCATGGATTACAGACTTTGCATGGCTTATAACCAGCGTTTATCGCTTCTTCTCTGCTATGAAAGACAGCCGTGCAATTCTTGCAGTTATAATACCTGCATCCTGGACGATGAAATTTGTGGGTTTGAGTGTTACCGTGATAGATAATAGATTCTTTTGTTTTTATAGAGGGGGTAATAGTAGGAGTTGGAGGAGGAGGACTTCGGGGAGCTTGCTCTTCAGTTACAGTAGTTCCCCTAACGCCACGTCTCCATTCCCAGGGTGGGATGGGGTTAGAGTCGGACCAAAGACCAATTTTCTCTCTTCTGGCATTTTGCTCAAGAAGGGCTAGGTTTTTGTCATCAGAATATTGCTTATTGTGCCATGCAAGACCAGCCCCTACCAGCGCAGCATTGAGTTCTTTTCCATCAACGTAAACTCTTGCTACTGTCCTTCCATAGCGGTCTTCAGTAGTGGGAAGGATCTTAACTACTTTCTTAGAAACCTTTTCATAAGTGAACTGCTTCGCCTTTTCGCCAAAGGGTTGCTCTTCCTCTGGACAGTCAATTCCGTCAAATTTAATTTGCACGACTTCGCCTTTATACGTAACCAATATCATATCCCCATTTAAGACTCCAACACATTTCCCAAGGTAGGCGGAGGCAGTAAGGGGAATTAGGAGAAGTGTAAGTAGCAGGAAAGAAGTTAGAAATTTAAACTTCATGTTTTTATTATTAATAACAACCCTTTGCGTCATAAGCTGCATTAGCCACTACCTTGTCAGAAAAATCAAATATGAAACAATGTGTTGTCGGAAAGCCTGTTCGGACACGATACCATTGTGCAATCTTACAAGCTACTGATTTCAAATCTTTGGTCCGGTAAGCGGAGGGCTCTAGCCGGACGTGAACAATGCAGTCCCGAAACTCATTATACTCTACATGTATCACTACTGTGTTTTCCAACAGCCATTTTTTGAATTCCACCTGTATTTGTTGGATATCTTTGGATTGCACAACTTTAGAGGAAGGTGATGGTTGAGACGGGGGAGGATAAGATTTTTTTCTGTCTCCAAATTCCTCTATTTTCTCTTTTAGACGACATCTCATCATGTCGTTTTCAGGAAAATAAATTTGCCCGTCTTTTTCAATATAATAACTAACTATTTTAAACTCCCTGTCTTTAAATTTAATGACATATTCTGCCCATGACTTGAGGGGAATATGCAAAAAACAAAAAGAAATTATAATTACAACTACCTTTTTCATATCCATCTTTTTTAATTAGTTATCATGTATTACAAGCCTTAAAGTACTTATAGCTTACGATTATTATTTGCCTTTTTGGGTTGTTCATTGATATTTTTTCCACAGTGTGGGCAAATTTGAGTAGTTCTTCGCCTTCTTTGAAATGCTTCAGCGAAACCAGAAGCAACTATTCCTGCGGGCAATGCAAACATTCCAATACCCAAAATAGCTATTAGTGCCCCAAAACATTTGCCTAATGTGGTGATAGGACAAACATCACCATAGCCAACAGTAGTTAATGTAGCCACCCCCCACCACATCGCAGCTGGAATGCTCGAAAAGACTTTGGGTTGTGCTTCGTGTTCGAGGAAGTACACTATACTAGATGTAATTACTAAAAGCATCAATAATGCTATTACTGTTACGATAAGTTCTTCCTCCTTTTTTTTGAGAACATAACCGAGAGACCTCAAGGATTCGGAGTATCTACCTATTTTTAACAATCTGACGAATCGGAAGAGACGCAATGCTCTTATGGATCGCAAATCAAGTGGTATAACCATCGGTAAGTAAAAAGGCAAAACAGCCAATAAATCTATAAGCGCTAAAGGGGTGACGGCAAATCTGATTCTACCTTTTAATGGATGTTTGAATCTCTTATCACTTGTGCAAGTCCATATCCGTAAAAGATATTCAATTGAGAAAACCACTACTGAAAACACTTCAAATTTATTGAAAAACCGCTTATAGGAAGCAAGACTTGGTTCCGTTTCTAAAATGACAGCAATCACATTGAGAGAAATTAAGGTCATTATAAAAACATCAAATATTTTGCTGGGGACATCACCAGCCGAAGCTATTTCCAGGATTTCAAATATTCGCTTTTTGTTAATCACTTAACTTCTTCCATTTCTGAACTTAGAACCAAGTGTTTTGATTATCTGCTTTCTTTTTTCACATCCACGCGCACTTACTTAATAAGCACCTTGATCAGCCTCTATTTCGTACATGTTCGAGATAGCTATTTCTTCGATGCTGACGACTTCTTTGGGTTAAGGGGTTCGGCCATTGTTTTTCTTTTATGGAGCTTTATCGGTATTGTATATGCTAATCCATCCTCTCTTCCCCTTATAAGTCACCTCAAACCACTGAACTGTCAAAACACCACTCGTAACATCCATTATTCCTTCTACTTCCAAAACTGTTCCTTCAGGTATACGTGTAATATGTTGGTCTTGTCCGCAATTTGGGTATGGGCAAAGCCTAGCTACAGTACCGGGCACAACTATGGTTACCTTATCACCCTGCTTGACTTCATTGCCATTGACAATCGAAGCAATCCCCATTGTCATCACAACTAACAATAAAATTGCAAAAAATAATTTGGATACTCTCATGTTAACACACTTCCTTAATGCCGATGACTTCTTTGGGTTAAGGGGTTCGGCCATTGGTTATTTTTGCTCCCTACTTAATGTGTTCTCCAAACAGAGCATCAAAAGCAGTACTACCAATTTTTTCATAATAACCTCCTTCCAATTTACGTGTCTTCCTTGGTTGATAACAGAAAGCCTCCAAAGGGTATAAAACCCCTCAGAGGCTAAGTTAATGGTACCTTCCGGCAACCCATGTTTTTCATCCCCATACTCCAGAAGGTTAAAGGTTATTTGATTGAATTACCTACACTGCCTTACCCGAGTATCACTATAGGCTCTCGACGATCTCCACCCGGGTGGCCTTGAGTTGTCCCCGGTCATTGATATAGTGGACCTTAATCGTTTCGCCGACAGCGGGATAGCGATGAGGAGTATAGACGGTGTTCCTCCCCACATAGAATAAATAAATCTTCTCTGTCAGATCACTCTGGACCTCAATGGCGCCCCGGCCAAAGGCATGGGTCCGGATGGAAAGGACTTTCCCCTGTACATCGTTGGGGCCTATCTCTTTGGCTTCTTCGGCAATGGTGAGGGGAGAAAAGACGCCGCCGATGACGACAAGCACGAAGAAGATTTCCATGAAGACCAGCATCGTCTTTTTAAACGCCTTACGCTTCATGATCAGACCTCCTTTCCCTCTTGCAGAACCTCTTTTTATAGTTCTTCCAGAAGGTTTGAGGTTATGTTGTTAGGTTGCTGAAGACCTTGAGAAATATACGCAAACCATAGGTGAAAATGGGGGTATTGTCAAGCATGGCCTTGAATCAGGGTCCGGGGAATCAGCTTCTGTGAGACGCTTGTTGGCGGATGGTAAAAAGAAAGGGGCCAGCGCTGTGCTGGCCCCTCAGGATCATTGGTAGCGGGGGCATGATTTGAACATGCGACCTTCGGGTTATGAGCCCGACGAGCTACCTGACTGCTCCACCCCGCGATCGTATGTGTAGTGTAGTTTTTCATCGCCGTTTTGTCAACCTTTCTTTTCCACGGGTCGTCAGGGCGATGGCCCCACCATTTTTGTTGATGAATCCTCTCACTTATGTTATAAATCAAAAATACAGGTGCGACCTGATTTTTGAGTGTGGGGGAATAGATGTATAAGAATGTGATTTTTTGGCTGATCATTGTCTTAACGGGATATTTCATTTGGCAGGCCTGGTACAGCCAGAGGGCGAAGCCGGCGGATATCATCTTCAGCGAATTCGTGGAGGCCGTGGACTCGGGCACGGTGACCAGTGTCACTATCCGGGGGAACGAAATAACGGGCAAATTCCTGGATGGGAGCGACTTTAAGACGTTTGCACCCGATGACCCCGATCTGGTCACCATGCTGCGCGAGAAAGGGATCCGGATAGCGGCCAAACCGGCAAAGAATTCAGGCCTGTGGCAATCTCTCCTCTTCAACGGCTTGATCATACTCGTGCTGGTAGGGGTGTGGATCTTCTTTATGCGGCAGATGCAGGCAGGGGGGGGCAAGGCCATGTCCTTCGGCAAGAGCCGGGCCAGGGTCTTCCTCAAAGATCAGGGGAAGAAGGTCACCTTTCAAGACGTGGCCGGCATTGAGGAGTCAAAGGAAGAAGTAACGGAGATCATCGAGTTCCTGAGAGACCCGCAGAAGTTCACCAAGCTGGGGGGGAGGATCCCCAAGGGGATCCTGTTGGTCGGCCCCCCGGGCACCGGCAAGACCCTCCTCGCCCGGGCCATCGCCGGTGAGGCGGATGTTCCCTTCTTCAGCATCAGCGGCTCCGATTTTGTGGAGATGTTTGTGGGGGTAGGGGCCTCGCGGGTACGGGACCTCTTCATGCAGGCCAAGCGGAGCACCCCCTGTATCGTATTCATCGACGAGCTCGATGCGGTGGGGAGGTATCGCGGGGCGGGCCTCGGCGGTGGACATGACGAGCGGGAACAGACCCTGAACCAACTCCTGGTGGAGATGGATGGCTTTGAGGCCAACGAGGGGATCATCCTGATCGCCGCCACCAACAGACCCGATATCTTGGATCCGGCCCTCCTGCGCCCCGGTCGTTTTGACCGGCAGGTCATCGTTCCCATCCCCGATATCAAAGGGAGGGAGGATATACTGCGGGTGCATTCCAGGAACACCCCCCTCGCCGATGACGTGAACCTTTCGATCCTGGCCAGGGGCACCCCAGGGTTTACCGGGGCCGATTTGGAGAACCTGGTGAACGAGGCCGCACTGCTTGCTGCCAGAATGAGCAAAAAGCATATCGACATGAAGGAGTTCGAGCAGGCCAAGGATAAGGTGCTCATGGGGACGGAGCGGCGCAGCATGATCATCAGTGAGGAGGAAAAGAAGGATACCGCCTATCATGAGGCCGGGCATGCCCTGGTGGCCAAGCTCGTTCCCGGCTCTGATCCCATCCATAAGGTGACTATCATCCCCCGCGGCCATGCCCTCGGGGTGACCCAGCAGCTGCCCATCGATGAGAGACATCTCTACTCAAAAGATTACCTCCTCACCAACATCACCACCCTGATGGGGGGCAGGGCAGCGGAGGGGCTCGTGCTGAAGCGCTTCACCACCGGAGGTGGCAACGATATCGAAAAGGCGACAGAGCTGGCCCGCAAGATGGTGTGTGAATGGGGGATGAGCGAATCGTTGGGCCCCCTTGCCTTTGGTCAACGGGACGAACAGATCTTCCTCGGCAGGGAGATCTCCCAGCACCGAGACTACAGCGAGCAGACCGCCCAGGAGATAGACCGAGAGATAAAAAAGATCGTCACGGAGTGCTCTGCGCGGGCTGAGCAGGTCCTCAAGAAGAACATCAAGATCTTGCATACCTTGGCCAAGACGCTCTTGGAGCGGGAATCGCTCACCGGCGAAGATCTCGATCAGATCATCCAGGAGGGTGCGGCCGCATGAATCCTTCCCGCAACGGCAGCAGGGAGGAATTTGTGCTGCGTTGCAGGGAGGGGGATCTGCACTTGGGTGTAAGGACGCTGGTGATGGGTGTGCTCAACGTCACCCCGGACTCCTTTTCCGACGGGGGGCTCTTTTTAGATACCCACCGGGCCATTGAGCACGGCCTGCAGATGGCCGAGGAGGGGGCGGATATCATCGATGTGGGGGGGGAATCTTCCCGTCCGGGCTCCGATCCCGTCTCCCAGGATCAGGAACTGGAGCGGATTATCCCCGTCATCGAGGCCCTGGCCTCCCGACTCCCGATCCCCATCTCGGTGGACACCTATAAGGCGCAGGTGGCCGAGCGGGCCGTCGAGGCCGGCGCCCAGATGATCAACGACATCAGCGGACTGCGCTTCGACCCGCAGATGCCCTCGGTGGCCGCCCGCTTCGACACCCCCTTGATCATCATGCATATCAAGGGTACCCCCAAGACGATGCAGCAGGATCCCTCCTATGAAGACCTCATGGGTGAGATCATCGCATATCTACGAGAGGGGATAGATCGTGCCGAGCGGGTAGGGGGGGTAGACCCCCACCAGGTGATCGTCGACCCTGGCATCGGCTTCGGCAAGCGGGTAGAGGACAACCTCATGATCCTCAAGCGACTCCCTGAGCTCACCTGCCTGTGCAGACCGCTTATCATTGGAACCTCTCGCAAGTCGTTTATCGGCGCCGTATTGGACCGGGAGGTGGATCAACGGGCGATGGGGAGCCTGGCCACGGTGGCCGTCTCCGCCCTCAAAGGTGCCCACATCGTGCGGGTCCACGACGTGGGCCCGGCCAGGCAGGCGGTTGATATGGTGGACGCCATTGTCAATGCCGAAAGGTGGGGGAGCTGATGGGCTTCACCGAGATCCTGACCCATTTTCGATTGCCGGACGTCATTGATATCCTCATCGTCGCGGCGTTGATCTATTGGATCATCCTCCTGATCCGCGGGACCCGCTCTTTCCAGATGGTTATCGGTTTAGTCCTGATCATCCTCGCCCTCCTCATCTCCCAACTGGGGAGATTGATGACGGTGCACTGGATCTTGAACAACTTCCTCAGCTCCATCATTCTGATCATCGTGGTAATATTCCAGCACGACATCCGCCGGGCCCTCTCCACCGTGGGGAAGAACCCCTTTTTCTTCGAGCCCACCTCCCCGCACGGCGCCCCGATCGTGGAAGAGATTATCGACGCCACCCTCGGTATGGCCAGGAGGCGGATAGGGGCCCTCATCGTCTTGGAGCGGGAGGCCGAGGTGGACAAGCATGTGGAAATGGGCGTCCCCATCAATGCGACGGTAACCAAGGAGCTGATTACGACCATCTTCTTCCCCCCGTCTCCGCTGCACGACGGGGCCGTTTTGATCCAAGGGGGGACGTTGACGGCCGCCCGCTGTTTTCTCCCCCTGACCGCCAACCCCCGGCTGGTCAAGACCCTGGGGGCCCGCCACCGCGCGGCCCTGGGGCTCACCGAAGAGACCGATGCGGTGGTCATTGTGGTGTCGGAGGAAAAGGGTGTCATCTCCCTGGCCATTGGTGGCAAGCTCACGAGAAACCTGGATGCCGCCGGGATCAGACGGGTCTTATACAACATCTTTATCAGCAAGCAGAAGAAACGCCGGTTTTTCATACGATATTAAGGGGATGGTGGTTTCATGAATTTTATTACCAAAAACCCGACGCTCAAGATCATATCCCTCGTCCTGGCCCTTATCCTGTGGGTCTTTGTCAAGAGCAAGAGCGGGGGGGAGGTGGGGTTGGTGGTGCCGCTGGAGTTTTATCGCGTCCCTTCCAACGTCATCGTCACCCAGGTGACCGATGAGGCCATCAACGTGCGCTTCAACGGGTCCTTTATGCAGCTGGAGCGGCTCCCCTCACGGGAGATCAGGGCCCGGATCGATCTTTCCCGCGCCAGACCAGGGACAAACTCCTTCGATATCCTCCCCGACAATTTCAATATCCCCCGGGGCCTCAAGGTTACCCAGATCAGCCCCTCATCCGTCAAGGTCGAGCTCGATCGGGTGATGGAACGTATCGTCCAGGTCAAGGCCGCGGTAAAAGGAAGGCCTGCCCGGGGATATCGCGTCAGCAAGATATCCGTCGATCCTCCTTATATTACGCTGCAGGGCGCGCGCAGCCAGTTGACCGGTCTCAAGGAGGTCTCGACCGAGGTGGTGGACATCTCGGGTCTCAAAGAGACGGTACGGGTCGCGGCGCCCCTGCGGATCGGAGAGCTGAGATTAAAGAAGGACGTGAAAAGGACGGCCACGGTCACCGTTACGGTCAAGGAGGAACGCAGGGGCAGATGAGGAAGCTGTTCGGGACCGACGGCGTGCGGGGCGTGGCCAATGAAGAGCCGATGACCAGCGAGATGGCCATGCAGATAGGCAGGGCTGCGGCCTATCTCTTTCGCAACAAGCGGGGGAGACATCGGATCGTCCTGGGGAAGGACACCCGCCTTTCAGGCTATATGTTGGAGACCGCCCTGGCCTCGGGGATCTGCTCTATGGGCGCCGATGTCCTGTTGGTGGGCCCCCTGCCCACCGCGGGGATCGCCTTTATCACCGTCGATATGCGGGCCGATGCGGGGGTGGTCATCTCCGCCTCCCACAACCCTTTCTCAGACAACGGGATCAAGATCTTCTCCGGAAACGGCTTCAAGCTCCCCGATGCAATGGAACGGAACATAGAGGAACTCATCTTCTCCGGTAAGCTGGAAGGGCCGCGCCCTACCGGGGCAGCGGTGGGGCGGGCCTTCAGGATCGATGATGCCACCGGGAGGTATGCGGTATTTTTAAAGCAGACCTTTCCCGAAGATCTCACCTTGAAGGGCGTAAAGATCGTGGTGGACTGTGCCCATGGGGCGGCCTACCGCGTGGCACCGACGGTCTTGGAGGAATTGGGGGCGGAGGTCTCCTGCGTGGGGGTGGAACCGGATGGAGAGAACATCAACCTCGACTGCGGTTCCCTGCACCCCGAGCTGATCAGCCGCCTGGTAGTGGAGCAGGGGGCGGACCTGGGGATGACCTTGGATGGTGACGCCGATCGAGTGATCTTCGTCGACCATACCGGCAGGGTGATCGATGGGGACCACCTCATGGCCGTCTGCGCCCTGGATATGATGCAGGAGGGCACCCTCAACAAGAAGACGCTGGTGGCTACGGTGATGAGCAACATGGGGCTGGAGGTAGTCCTCAAAGGGGCCGGCGGCCACGTGGTCAGGGCGCCGGTGGGCGACCGCTATGTGGTAGAGGAGATGGTGAAGGGGGGGTACAACCTGGGAGGGGAGCAATCAGGACACCTCGTCTTTTTGGACCACAATACCACCGGCGACGGGATGATCACGGCCCTGCAGGCATTGGCCGTCATGCAGAAGAGGGGGAAGACGCTGGCCGAGCTGGCTCAGGTGATGGCGCAGTTCCCTCAGACCCAGCGTGCGGTGCGGGTTAAAGACAAAAAGGATTTATCCGAGATCCCCCAACTCCAACGGATGATCGAGGAATGCCGAAGGGAATTGGGTGAGCGGGGGAGGATCGTGGTCAGGTATTCCGGCACGGAACCCGTTCTGCGGATCATGATTGAAGGGGAGGCCGAAGAGGCGATAACCAGGATGGCCGACGCCGTGGCGGAGACCGTCCAGAAATCAGTGGATGAGGAGGGGTGACTATGCCACGACTGGGTGTGAATATCGATCATGTGGCCACGGTGCGGGAGGCACGAGGAGTCGACTATCCTGATCCGGTAACGGCCGCCGCCCTGGCGGAGCTGGCCGGGGTGGAGTGCATCGTGGTCCACCTACGGGAGGACAGGAGGCATATCAAGGATAGGGACCTGCGGATCCTCAAGGAGACCGTCCAGACGGCGTTGAACATGGAGATGGCCGCCACCGAGGAGATGATCCGGATTGCCTCGGAAATTAAGCCGGAGATAGCAACCCTCGTCCCCGAAAAGCGGGAGGAGCTGACCACAGAGGGGGGGCTCGATGTGGTGGGCAATCTCAAGAAGGTGGGGGAGGCGGTGCAGGCGCTCACCGGGGAGGGGATTAAGGTGAGCCTCTTTATCGACCCCCAGGTGGAACAAATAGAGGCCTCCCGAGATGTGGGGGGGGATGCTATCGAGATCCACACCGGGGCCTATTGTGAGGCCAAGACCCCCCAGCAGGTGAACGAGGAGCTTAAGACAGTGATAGGAGCGGCCAGGAAGGCCCATGCCCTCGGCCTGGAGGTGAAGGCCGGCCACGGCCTCAACTACGTCAATGTGGGTCCGATCGCCGATATTCCCGAGATATCCGAGCTGAGCATCGGCCACTGCATCGTGGCCCGGGCCGTCTTGGTGGGGATGGAGCAGGCGGTGCGGGACATGATCGCCCTCATTCAGCGGCCACCTCGTTGATGATCTCAAAGATGACCTCACCGGCTAAGCCCAGGTTTTCTATCGACAACCGCTCATTGTGACCATGGACGAGTTTGGAGTCCTCCTGCCTCAGCCGAAAGGGTGAGAAGTCGTAACAGGGCACCCCGATCTGGCGGAAGAAGCGGGAATCCGTGGCCCCGGTGATGAGATAAGGGGTGACCACGCACCCCGGGTCCCGCCGCTGGGCCACCCGGACGATAGCCTCATAGAGCTTGTTGTCGGTGGGAGAAGGGGGGAGGGACGAGCTCTCGAACTCCGGTAGGGGGACGATTTCAATCTCCTCGTCACCGATGACCTCTCGGAGGCGGGTGAAGAACACCTCGATGGAGGTCCCAGGGAGGATGCGGCAGTCGAAGGCGGCCTGGGCCTGGGATGGGATGACGTTGACCTTCTGTCCTGCGGTGAGGATGGTGGGTATAAGGGTATTTCTCACCATCGCGTTGTATTGGGGGTTGGTGGTAAAGGCCTCGGCGAATGCAGGATCCCGCAGGGACGCCTCGATATCGCGGTATCCTGTGACCTCCTCGGGAGGCTTGACCGCGGCGAGGTTGGCGAAGTACTCCTTCACCAGGGGGGTGACCTCGAAAGGGATTTCCCACTCCGCGAGCCGATTCAAGGCCTTGATCAGTTTTACCGTGGCGCTGTCACCGTTGGGTATGGAGCCGTGTCCGCTTGTCCCGTGGGCCTTGACGGCAAATTGTGCCACCACCTTTTGGGCCGTCGCTATCTCGTAGTGATCGAGCTGTCCGTCCTCTCGGAGCAGGATGCATCCTCCCTCATTGAGGACGCCGCTCGCCTCTTTGAGGCGAGGTACGTGTTCCAGCATCCACTTGACCCCCCATCGCCCCCCTACTTCCTCATCGGCGGTGGCCAGGAAGATGATATCCCGCCGTAAGGGGATGTGGTGGCGCTTCAGCAGCAGGATGGTCATCAGCTCCGCAACGCCCTTTCCCTTCATGTCCAGGGCCCCGCGGCCGTAGATATAGCCGTCCTTGATGATCCCCCCAAAGGGATCGAGATCCCATTTGTCCTCCTCCACAGGGACGACGTCCATGTGATTGAGGAGGATGAGTGGTTTCCCCTGTTTTTCCCCGGGGATGACGGCCATGAGATTGGCCCGATGAGGGGCGGGTTCATACACGGTCACCTCGATCCCCTCTTTTTGCACTATTCCCTCCAGGTAGCGGGCCGCCTCCATCTCGTTGCCGGGGGGGTTGGTGGTATTGATGCGGATGTAGTTCCTGAGGATCTCGATTGCCTCATCCCGTACCCCTTGCCAATCGATCTGATATCCGGTCATATGCCTTCCTTGAGTGAGTTTTATGGACAGCAGTGAAAAAGGACAGTGTAATAATAGTGATGGGAAATTGTACTGCGGAATGGCGCGGGAAGCAAGACATGCAGAGGACTTATGGTGCAGTCCCGTTCTGTCCTGCTCCTTAAATTTCAAGTCTAAGGAAAGCAGCCGAAGGTGCCCCCTTGGGCAGATGTCGCTCCCGCTCTCCCTATAGAAATAAGGAATACGGGGTCCCTGCCGCTCTGCGGTCCCTTCCCTTTTAGGTCTTATACTTGATGGGATGTCGCTTCGTGACACATCCCGTCATCAAGAATCCAAAGGTTGGGGAGCAAACGGGAGATGTGTCGCCCAGCGACACCCCATCGTTAAAAATATCCGAATGTCCCTTCCAACTTTCTATTATGATGCTCCTTTAAATTTTTTAAGGACATCATGCCGCTCCCACTCCTCAATATAGAGATAAGGATTGCGGGATCCCGAAGCGGGAAAGGCGGCAAAATATAAATGACGGGATGTCGCGAGGCGACAGTAGGGGGCCGCTAGCGGCAGGTTCAATCCCGCCTGGGCGGGACTAGTCAAACCGGAACCCCTTCTCAAAGACTCTCAGGCAGGCGTCGACCACCTCGGGATCATAGCGGGTGCCCCTGTGTTGCGTGATCTCTTCGAGGGCCTTTTCGATACCATGGGCCGCTCGGTAGGGGCGGTGTGAGGACATGGCCTCCACCGTATCGGCTACCGCCAAGATTCTTGCCTCCAGGATGATCTCATCGCCTGAAAGCCCGTGGGGGTATCCCGAGCCGTCCATCCGCTCGTGATGCTGCTGGACGATCTCGGCCACCGGCCATGGGAATTTGATCTCCCGCAATATGTCACACCCCACTTGGGGGTGGATCTTGACCATGTTATATTGGATTTCCGATAGATGACCGGGCTTGCTGAGGATCTCGGCGGGGATATTGATCTTGCCGATGTCATGGATGAGCGCGGCCATCCGGAGGCCTTCTATGCATTCTTCAGAAAGCCCCAGCTCCTTGGCGATGGCGCAGGACAGCCGTGTCGCCCACCGTTGATGACCGGCGGTGTAGGGGTCTTTCATTTCGACCGTCGATGCCAGGGCGTTAACGGTCGCCATAAAGGTCTCCCGCAGTTGATCGTAACTGCGTTGCAGTGACTCCTCCGCCTGCTTGCGCGCTGTGATGTCACGGGCAATCCCCTGGATTGCGTACGGTTCCCCTCTGCGGTAGATAAGAGAGCTCTCGATTTCAACCCAGACATACCCACCATTCTTTTTTTTCAATTTGTATTCCAATGGTTCACTTTTGGACCCGGTTCGTTTAATCTTTTTGCCTCTTTTAAAGGCGATTGCCAACTGGTCTTTGTCAAGCAACGAGGTAAGAGTAGGAGGGAACTCTTTTCTCGTATATCCCAACAACTTAAAGGCGGCATCGTTGGCATCCAAGAACCTGCCGTCGAAATCATGCACAAATACACAATAGAGTGTTCTGTCGAAAAGCGCCTGATACCTTGCTTTGCTCTCCTGGAGCTTCTCTTCCGCCTTTTTGTGCGCTGCCTCACATTTTTCCAGCTCTGCGATCCGCTTGCGCAAACGCTGTAATTCCTTGGTGAGCTGTTCCTGCGTCTTAGGCTTTGTTTTCATGGTGATTTGGTATTATCGTCTATTACCAGAGATACTGCAAGCCGGTATCGGATGGAGGGCGACGTTAATACTGCGCTGAATCAAAGACAAATCCCCTTTTGGTGAAGAGCCGCAGGCAGGCATCGACCACTGCGGAATCATATTTAGTACCTCTATCGTGTGAGATCTCCGCCAGGGCCTCCTCGATATCGTACGCCGGCCGGTAGGGTCTGTGTGCGGTCATGGCCGCGACGACATTGGCTACCGCCATGATCCGCGCCTCCGGCAGGATCCCTTCTCCAGAGAGCCCTTGGGGATACCCGGAGCCGTCGATTCGCTCGTGATGTTGCTGTACGATTTGGGCCACCGGCCACGGAAATGCTATTCTCTTCAATATATCATGCCCGGCTTGGGGGTGCATTTTTATCATCTCATATTGCACTTCCGTCAGGGGGCCGGGCTTGTTGAGGATCTCGGCGGGTACAACGATCTTGCCGATGTCGTGGATGAGCCCTGCCATGCGGATGCCCTCGATCTGATCTTTCGAAAGGCCCATTTCCTCGGCGATGGCGCAGGACAACTGCGCCACCCGCAGTTGATGGCCAGCGCTATATTGGTCCTTCATCTCGACCGTTGATGCCAGGGCATTGATCGCCGAGATGAAGATCTCCTGTAGTTGGTCGTAACTGCCTTGCAGCGCTTCCTCGGTCTCTTTGCGCTCGGTGATGTCAAACCCGGAACCAACGACACAGGTGATATTTTCAATATGTGTTCGTAATCCTGTGAGGTAGAAGGGGATTTTTTTTCCGGATTTCGATAGTATGGTTATTTCCACTGAAGCTTGGCCTTTGTTGAGGGCTTCCTGTATTGTCTCGGTAGCGCTCTTTTTATCTTCTTGTACAACGAAATCAAGGACATTCATTTTTGATATCTCTTGAGTAGAATATTCGGTGACTTTTTCTACGTTCCTATTCCATCGTAAAATATTTCCTTTATCATCAAAGACAAAAAAGAGGCCTGGTGAACTGTCCATTACCGTATCGGAAAAATGTTTTTCTTTTAATAAAGCTTTCTCCGTCTGCTTGCGCTCGGTGATGTCACGGTCGACACCCCGAAAACCGATCAGTTCTCCTGTCACATCGCAAATCGGCACTGCGTTGCTTTCCAGCCACCGCCAACTTCCATCTTTATGTCTCCATCGCAGGATAATGTTTTGCCAACCGCTTTTTTCTTTTATCCACCGCGTCAGGTTGGCTTCGACGGCTCGCCTGTCTTCCTCATGCATTAATTTCAGGCTGGATTTACCGATCAGGTCGCGTGGGGTATAACCGAGGATTTTTTCAACGGCCGGGTTGGAATAGGTGTGCATTCCCTGCACGTCAATAGACCATATCCAATCTTGGGAACTTTCAACTAGAGCACGAATCGTCTCTTCTCTCTCTCGCAACGTCTCATCCGCTTTTTTGCGCTCGGTAATGTCGCGTGCCACACTGAGGACGGCCTTCTCCTTGCCGAACTTAATAGGATGCTCGTAGACTTCAGACATGATCTGCCATCCACTGCGCGAAACATATGTTGTCTCGAACCTGCTCCAGCCGACCTTATGGGTTTCCCTGACGTGATCGGCGATTGAGGCGGCGTTTTCAGAGGTTACGATCTCACGCAGATTCCTGCCTACCAGATCTTTCGCAGACCATTCGAGCCTTTGAGCGCCGATTTCATTGATGTGGAGAATGGTACCTTCATCATTGTGGACCAGGACGGTATCGGGAATTGCCTCAAAGAGTGTCCGGAACCGAACTTCAGATTCCCTCAGTTCCTCTTCTGCCCGCTTGCGGTCGGTGATGTCGGTGAAGAAGCCTACGTTACATTCCTTGCCACCGATAAGAATTTTGGAGGTGGTAATATCTGTATAGAGGATTGTCCCGTCCTTCCGCACACAGGGGATGGCCGGTGCTAATGTCTTTTCACCGCTTCCCTGTGCCTTGAATTCAGAGATCACGTGTTTCAATGATTCACTCGGATGAATATCTCTAACACTCAAGTTTCCCAGCTCTTCCTCGCTGTAACCCAACATGTTGCACATGGAGGGATTGGCATACAGGAATTGCTTCGATTTGAGGTCGGCAATGAGAATACCCTCTGCCGCTCCCTCAAACAACCCTCTGTACCGCTGCTCGCTTTCCCGCAGGTCCTTCTCCGCCTGCTTGCGGTCGGTGATATCCCTTAAAAAGGCAAAGTCAGCAGGTCTGCCATCGAGTGTCGTTGCCATAGCGTTGGCTTCTGTCCACACTGGCGTGCCATCTCTTCTGAGAAGTCTGAGTGCGTAAATTGGTGGTACCCCTTTTCCTGCGAGCCGATCAGAATATCTTTGTTTAACAAACTCTTGGTCATCTGGATGGACGAATTTCAAGAATGCTGATCCGATCATTTCGTTAGGTGAATAGCCTAATAAATTCACGGAAGCACTATTAATAAATTTTATAATTTTATCCTGGAGCAATACAATGGTGTTTTTTGAATGCTCAACGAGAGTTCGATATTTCTCCTCGCTCTCCCGCAACGCCTTCTCTGCATGCTTGCGGTCGGTAATGTCTTCACCAGAGCTTAGTGTGCCGATAGGGTTGCCCTGTGTATCTTTCAATAGGGTATTATGCCAAGCTATTATTCTTTCTGTGCCGGATTTCGTCTGTGCCGGATTTTCGTAGAATTCGGTTAATTGCCTCTCACCCGCCATGAGCTTCAGGAACCCGTTCTTTATCTTCTTGCGAATATGGAAGGGTAGGCAGGTCGTGAACCAATTCTTGCCGAGGAGTTCCCCTTCTTTATATCCGAGTAGTTGGTTGCCCTTTCGATTGATGAGGGTAATCTCCCCTTTTTTATTTAAAGCGACCAGTATTACTTCAGCGATGTCCAAATACTTTTGTGCCTTGTCCTTCTCCGTGCGTAGGGCCTCCTCGAACTGGTTGCGCTTGCGCCCTGATGCCTCCAGTTCGGCAATGCGCCGGCGCAATTTGGTTAATTCTGTGTTGAGTTGTTTTTGAGTCTTATCTTTGTCTTTCATCGTTTGTGTTTTTCCCATACCCCATGGGGAAAAGCGGCCGGAAGAAAAATAAACGAGGATAATGTGAACATCAAACATATCCTCCCTACAAAAGTATATCTATCAATAGACATCTTGTCAATGAGAACAAACGGTACGAAAAAAACGTAACTTTAACGCCTGGTCTGGCTCCAGGAAGAAGCATAGAGTTGTTGCGATGGTTGAAGTGTAAGGGGTATTATGCATCCCCGAACAGGGGGACGATCTCAAATCTGGTGACGTCTACCAGGCCCCGGTCAGTGATCTTGAGCTCCGGGATCACGGGGAGGGCCAAAAAGGAGAGGGCCATAAAGGGTTCCTCCAGCGTGCACCCCATCTCCTTGACCCGCTGGTGCAGATGTTCGAGCCCGTCGCTGACCTCTTCTATGGAGAGATCCGACATCAGTCCTCCAATAGGGAGGGGGAGGGAGGCCGCAACCTTCCCGTCCTTGACCGCGATCAGACCCCCGTGCATCTCGGCGATCCCGTGCACTGCTTGGGCCATCGCCTCATCCCCTGCCCCCACCACGATGATGTTGTGAGAGTCATGGGCCACTGAGGAGGCGATTGCCCCCTCTTTCAGGCCGAAGCCCTTAACGAACCCCAGCCCTATGTTCCCCGTCCCCTTGTGCCGTTCCACCACGGCGATCTTCAAGATGTCCTGTTTAGGGTCTGCCACGGCCAAGCCATTTTGTGTCTTCACCTCATGCAAGCCTTTTTTGGTGATGATCTGCTGGGGGATGAGTTCGATGACCTTTGCCCTTGCACCCTCGGCCGTGATCCGGAACTGTTCGGCGGAGATCTTTGGGAGGTGAACGGTATTCGCGGCCCGCACCTTTTTCTCCTCAATGACGCCGGGGAGGATTGTTCCACCGTCGACCACCAGGCGGCCCGCCTGGAAGACGTGGTTGATCCTGAATTCATTGAGGTCTTCCAGCACCACTAGGTCAGCCCGATACCCTGGGGCGATGGCCCCGATGCCGGGGAGGGGGAAGTAGCGGGCCGGATTGATAGTGGCCATCTGGAGGGCGATGACGGGATCGAGGCCGAGCCGCATGGCCTTTCTCACACAGTGGTCTACCCCTCCCTCGGCGATGAGGTCCTCAGGGTGGCGGTCGTCGGTGACGAACATGCATCGGCACGCATTTGCCGGGCTGACGATCTTGATCAGCTCCTCCAGATTCCGGGCAGTGGAACCTTCCCTGATCATGATGTACATCCCTAGGCGCAGCTTCTCCGCAGCCTCACCCTCGGTGGTGCACTCGTGATCCGAGGCGATGCCGGCGGCGATATAGGCGGCCAGCTCCTTGCCGCTGAGCCCGGGGGCGTGACCATCTATCCGCTTGCCATGCGCATGGGTCATGGAGATCTTTTCGAGGACGTCAGGTTCGCCATGGATCACCCCCGGGAAGTTCATCATCTCACCCAGTCCCCTTACCCATTCCTCCTCCATGAGGTCTGTAAGGTCCTCTGCCCGGATCTCGGCCCCTGAGGTCTCCAGAGAGGTGGCAGGTACGCAGGAAGGAAGCATACAGTAAAGGTTGAAGGGGGTTGCCCCCATCCCCTCGCGCATGAAGTGTATCCCCTTTATACCCATGACGTTGGCGATCTCGTGAAAATCGGTCACTACCGTGGTGACACCGTGAGGGAGGCAGGTCCTGGCATATTCCCTTACCCCCACCATGCTGCTCTCGATGTGGCAATGGGCATCGATGAGGCCGGGGGCCAGAAACCTCCCCTCGAGGTCCAGTACCTCCCGGGCGGGATATTCCCCGAAGCCCACCACCTGCCCCTGGGCAACGGCGATTGCCTGAGGTTCAATCGTTCCCGAAAAGACGTTGATGAGCTGGGCGTTTTTTAAAAGGAGGTCAACCTCCTTTTCACCTTTGGCATAGCGTATGATATCTCGTATCTCCATGGTCTCCTCCAGAGAAAAATCCCAGACACAGTACCCTATTTTTTCTATTTGGGGAATAGAAAAACCCTCTCCCGGGAAACGTGGGATTGAACTCCCACGAAGCGCGGGATTGTAACATCAAGTTGTGGGTGCTATAGTCTTTTGCAAGGAGCGCAGAGATGCCGCCATCGTCCGTTGATCAGCAAAGGGTTCTCCTGGTCAACCCCAATGAGATGAAGCCCCCGGTTACCCCTATCGGCCTCGACTATATCGCCAGTTCTTTGGCATTGGCGGGTTTTGAAGTGGACCTGATAGACCTCTGTTTTGCTTCCTCCTACCAGGAGGAACTCGATGTCTATTTCAGGGGGCATGAGCCCGTGGCCGTCGGGGTCACCGTGCGCAACACCGATGACTGTTATTACCTGAGCCAGGCATTCATCCTCCCCCGAATAAAAGAGATCGTCGATTATATAAAAGGGAAGACCCACCGTCCGATCGTCCTGGGTGGGGTTGGCTTCTCGGTGATGCCCGAACCCATCTTGGCATATGTAGGGGCCGAATTGGGGATCTGGGGGGATGGAGAACGGGCCCTCCCCGCCCTGGCAACGAAGCTGGCGACAGGAGGTGATTATTACGCAACCCCCGGTCTGATATTTCGCAAGGCAGGGAGGTATCACTTCAACCCCCCTGAGCTACCCGATTTGTTAGATTTTCCCTTCCCACGCAGGGAGGCCGTGGACAACCCTCGGTACTTCCGCGAGGGGGGTATGGGGAGCGTGGAAACGAAGCGGGGGTGCGAGCAGAATTGCATCTATTGTGCAGATCCCTTGGCAAAGGGGAGAAGGTACCGCCTGAGGCCGCCGTCCATGGTTGCCGACGAGATAGAAGGTCTTTTGGCTCAAGGGGTGGATAATCTGCACCTCTGCGACAGCGAGTTCAACCTTCCCTACAAACACGCCGTCGGGGTCTGCGAGGAGATGATCGGCAGGGGTTTGGGGGAGCGGCTCTCGTGGTACGCCTACCTGAGCCCGGTTCCCTTTACAGAAGAGCTGGCTCTTTTGATGATAAAAGCTGGGTGCCGGGGGATCAACTTCGGGGTCGATCATGCGGATGATCGGATACTAAAGGTTTTGGGCAGACCGTTTGTTGCCGCCGATATTAAAGAGACTGCCGCCATCTGCCGGCGGCTTGAGATCCCCTTCATGTACGATCTCCTCCTTGGCGGTCCGGGGGAGGACAAAGAGAGTTTGACCACAGCCATCTCTTGTATGAAGGAGATAAATCCTTCGCGGGTGGGGATCTCGGCGGGGGTGAGGATTTATCCGGGGACCAAATTGGCCGAGATCGCCCTGGAGGATATCCAGAAGGGGAGTGCCACGCTACGAGGGGTCATTAACGCCGACTTTTTTTACCCCATATTTTACGTCTCCGAGGCCTTGGGGGATGAGTTGTACCCCTTTATCGCCTCTCTGGTCAATGGGGACGAGCGCTTCTTCTTCGGCGGTGGGGAAGAGACCGAGGCCAACTACAATTACAATGCAAACAACGTCCTCATAGAGGCCATCAAGAGGGGATATCGCGGCGCCTTCTGGGATATCTTAAGGAGGCTGGCAGAGGAGGGGAGGGAGGATTAGGTGCCTACTTCTTCGGTTAAACATTTCTCGCAGTAGGTATTAACCTGATGATCGGCGAGTAATCTCAAGAACTTTTTGAAGTCGGGTGGTACATTGACGTTCGCCATAATTTAATCGTCGAAGATATTCTACTGCCAGTAGGCGTTCACATGGTGTCCTGGTCAACCAAAACTCCTTATCACTGGGTGGATCAGTGAGAGGGGCAATGGTGACAACCGTTTTGTCCAATCTGGGAAAGTCCATCTTTTTCCATCTCCGCGAGATTGTCATGTATCCTTTGTGTGAAGTCTTTAACTCGATTAAAGTCATTTATAGATATCATATCAATTACAAAATGTCAAGTTTTTACTGAAAATCCATAAGAGCGATCACTCCCTGGCCTTGACATACCTCATCCGCAGGTCATAGAGAAAACTGTTGAGCAGGTTTTCCTCCTCTGGGGTGAGGTTCCCCTTGGTCTTTTCCTGGAGGATCACCAGGATATCGATGGTCTGTTTCGCCAAGGGGAGGTTCCTGTCCATCTTTTCGGAGATGGGTTCCGGGATTTCACCGAGGTGGATCAAGGCGGAGGTGCTCAGGGAGTAGACAAAGGTAGCGAAGGTGACCTCAGGCAACGGAGGGGGTTGCTCCCCCTGTGCCTCCTTTGGTGCTTCTTGTTTTTCTTGGGGTTTTTCCTCTTTTACCCCTTTCCCCCCTTTTCCTTTTTTTGGCTTCTCTTTTTCGCCTTCTTCTTGGCTGGATATCCGTCTATCAACGACCCGAAATCCCTTTTTCTCTTCCTTTTCCTCTTTTTTCATGTTTCTCTCCTCCATTGATTATAGATTTCTATACGTGTCGTTGTCTTCGGCGGTGTTTGCGGGCGCCCTCCTTCCAGGTCCTCCCCTTTGCCTTCTTGTGCAGGGGTTCCATCCTCATGTTGAGCAGGACAGAACCGGGGAGTTGCCGTTCAAGGGTTGGTTTCTTCCGCTTTTCCGGTTGTCTCTGTTCGGTCTGTTTCTCTTCCGGTAGGACCTTGGAGAGGGGGGGGCCAGTGATATAGTCAGGGGGGACGTGGTCTGTCAGATAGATCAAAGGATTGGCCTGATAAAAGGTGATTCCCTTCTCGGAGGCCCGCTGGGCCTGTATCTCCATGAGGACGGGCTGGGGGTCTCGACGCCTGCCGATTTTCTCGGCGAGCTCCGGTGAGGTGGCGAGGTGGACGTATCGGCGCCCCATAGGATCGAGGCCTTTGCGGAGGATGTGCGGGTAGGCCTTTCTTTTGGTCCCGTGATAGAGGATCTGTGGAGGCTCGATCGGTTCATATCGTATGGTGTGAGGGGTCGAATGCCCATATGTGGCCCTGATACGCTCATCCTCGACCTCAAACCGCTCTCGGTCACTGGTCAAGACTGCCTCAGTGATGTGAGAGCGTCTCACATGCGACCAACTTGGCTCCTCGACGATGGCCTGTTGCAGTTCTTTGAGGGAGACAAAGCCGTCCTCGTCGAGGACCAAACCAAATTCATCAGGGCGGTGCCGCAAGATATAGCTCATTAACTTGCTCAAGGCGGTGACTTGATGCCGATGGGACATCTCAGTGCAGTCTCCGTCGGAACTCGTCCTTGTATTCCTCCAGATCCTCCAAAAACCGATCAATGTGTTTTATGGTGTGTTCTTTCCATTCCTTGTGGCCACTGGAGGCGTATAGGTACAGGAGTTTGACGATGGTCTGATAGGTGCCCTCGGGGTCCTTACACCATTTTTCCAAGGGGCAGATGAGACAGTTTTCCTGGTACTCCAGGCAGAAGGCCCCTCCGGTACGGGCGCTCTTGATGATGGGGCCGAGTTCGGACAACGCTTCCAATGAGTTCAGAGAGTTCTTGATGCCCCTCCACTTTTCTATGGTAATGTCGAAGAGGTTATCCCCTCTCCGATACCGGGCGACGATCTCCTGAATGGACAGCAATCTGCTACTCATTCCTTTACCTGATAGCAAAAAAGGCGGCACGCGTACCTCTCTCTCCCTGTGAGGTCCTCCCTCTATAATAAACTACAGGCCCGCTTTGTCAATCTCTGCTTTGCGAAAATAACCTTCTCGGCGATGGTGGTTTACATAGGTGATATGTCTGAGAGATATTTTAAGTCTTGGTGCAGGAGGGATTGCCAAAATTCACGTCCCGCTCCTCGCAGGGGGTCCGCGAACCCTTGCACCATTGTGCTACGGTATGGTCTTCGACTTTCTTGCTGCAACGGTGTCTGCTGCCACCTTAGCCGGCTGTTTTGATGATCCTGTTTGCCTCATCGACATAGACGAGCTTGGGGCGGTGGTGTATGTGTTCTTCCTCGTCAAAGAGGCCGTAGCTTGCGATGATGATCAGGTCGTCCCTCGTTGCCTGGCGGGCGGCAGCACCGTTGAGGCAGATGATCCCGGAATCCCGCTTCCCCGTCAGGGTATAGGTCTCAAAACGGTTCCCGTTGGTCACGTTGTAGATCTGGACCTGTTCGAAGGGGAGAATGCCCGCGGCCTCCATGAGCGCCTCATCGATGGTGATACTCCCCTCGTAGTCGAGGTTTGCGTCGGTTACCTTTGCCCGATGAATTTTGGCTTTTAACATGATCCTCTGCACGGTTATTCCTCCTTAAGGATGATGTTGTCGATCAATCTGGTCTTGCCTATCTTGACGGCCACGGCGATCAGTGCCTCGCCCTTGATCTCCTCGATGTCCTCCAGGGTATGGGCGTCGCAGATCTTTGCATAATCGATCGCGGCCGATTTCCCCTCCTCGATGATCCCCCGGACGTGGTTGAGGATCACCGCAGCGCTTCGTTCGCCCTGGCGAAAGAGTTCTTCGCCCTTGCGGAGGGCGCGGGAGAGACTCGTCGCCTCCTTCCGTTGTTGGGGATCGAGGGAGGTGTTGCGTGAGCTCATGGCGAGGCCGTCGTTTTCCCTCACCGTCGACGTCCCAATGACCTCGATATCCATATTGAGATCCTCCGCCATCCGCTTGATGGCGATCAGCTGTTGGTAATCCTTTTGACCGAAGAAGGCGAGGTGGGGCTTCACGATGTTGAACAGCTTGGCAACCACCGTCGTCACCCCGCGAAAATGGCCGGGGCGAGAGATGCCGCAGAGGTTCCTGGTAACCTGTTCCACCTCCACAGCGGTCTGAAATCCGTCGGGGTACATCTCCTGCGCCGGAGGGGTGAAGCAGATATCCACCCCCGCCTTCTGGACCAACGCGAGGTCGCGCTTCATGTCACGGGGGTATTGATCATAGTCCTCCCCCGGACCGAACTGGGTGGGGTTGACGAAGATGCTGATAACCAGTACATCTCCTCGCTTTCTTCCCTCGTGCATCAGTGAGAGGTGTCCTTTGTGGAGATACCCCATGGTGGGGACGAAGGCGATCTTCTTCCCCACCCGGCGGAGTTGCTCCGAGCGCCGCTGCATCTCCTTGACTGTTGTGATGACCTCCATTGCGACCTCAGAGGTGAAAACTGTGCTCCTCAGTGGGGAATTTCCCTTTTCGCACCTCATCCATGTATTCTTCTACCGCTTGGGAAATGACCTTATCCAGATCAACATAGCTCTTCACGAATTTGGGACGGAAATCACCCATGAGTCCCAGTAGGTCGTGGATCACCAGCACTTGGCCGTCACAGTGGATCCCTGCCCCGATGCCGATGGTGGGGATGCTCAACTGTTTGGTGATCTCCTGTGCCAGCTCCGTTGGTATGCCCTCCATCACTACGGAAAAAGCCCCGGCCTCCTCCACCGCTACGGCATCCGCTATAATCTTTTGCTTTTGCTCCTCTACCTTGCCCTGCACTTTATGACCCCCCATTTGATGGATGGACTGGGGGGTCAGGCCGATGTGCCCCATGACCGGGATGTCGATTGCGACGATAGCCCTGATGACCTCCTTCATGTTCACGCCACCCTCCAATTTTACCGCTTCGGCACCGCTCTCTTTGATCATCCTGCCCGCGTTTCGCTTGGCGTCCTCGATGCTGACCTGATAGGACATAAAGGGCATATCGATGACTACGAAGGCCCGCTCCACCCCCTTGACCACGGCCCTGGTGTGGTAGATCATCTCCTCAATGGTGACCGGGAGGGTATTGGGATAACCCAGCACCACCGAACCCAGCGAATCTCCCACCAGGAGGATGTCCACGCCTGCCTGATCTAAGATCCGGGCGAACGGGGTATCATAGGCAGTGAGCATGGTGATCTTCTCGTTTTGTTCCTTCATCGCCTTTACGCTCGGTACTGTCACCTTCTGCGTCATGTGCGCCTCCTTGCTTTTTTTGTTAGGCCCTAAAACAAAGGCCTCCTGAACCGTGTCCAGAAGGCCTCTCCGTTTTCTCTTTCGTGTGCTTCTTCGTACCTTCCGTCCCGGTCCAGTCTTACCTGGATCCAAGCGGTCTGTAATACCACGTCCCCTTTCTGGTCCCTTTGATCTCCTTTACGAGGTCCTCAAAATCCTCTCTGTTTTGGACAAAATCGATCTCCGTCGCATCCACTACCAGAAGAGGGGAATCGCTGTAATAGAAGAAGTAATCTCTATATGCCTCGGCTACCTCCTCCAAGTACTCGAGTGAGATGTTCCTCTCGGAGCGCATTCCCCGTGTCCTGATCCTCTCTCTCAGGATCTCGGGCCGGGTCTGTAACAGGATCACCAAATCGGGCCGCGTGATCCGGGCCTCCAAGAGCATATATACTGAATCATACAGCCTGAGTTCGTCTTTGTCAAGATTGAGGTGGGCGAAGATCCTGTCGCGGTCAAAGAGGTAATCGCTGACGACCATCCGCTGGAAGAGGTCCAGCTGGCCGAGGTCCTTTTGCTGTTGATAGCGGGTGAGGAGAAAGAATATCTGTGTCTGAAAGGCGTACCGCTTCGTATCCCGGTAGAACTTGTCCAGAAAGGGGTTGTCCTCGGTCTGTTCAAGGAGCAGATCGCCGTCCAGTTCCGAGGCCAGCATTCGGGCCAGGCTCGTCTTGCCCACACCGATGGGCCCCTCTACGGCGATGTATCGCTTCTCACCTTCCAATGGTTATCCTCTGGGGTTGCGATTAAAACCGAATGGTCTTGAATTTATCATAGGTCAGTCTTCCTGTCCATCCTTTGCCAAGATATTTTGACAGGATGGATTGCTTTTCTCCTCGCATCATTTGTTTTCAAATCAAGGGTTGACACAATGAGATTCTTGTGATAATCACCGACATTGAGGGGAGACACGTATGCTTATCTTGTTGCGGTCATCAACAAGAGTGGGTGCCTTTTGGGAAAGGTGCCCTTTTTTATTCCCCAATCAGGTTGCAGAGTTCTTTAAACCCGTATTCAGCCCTTTGAGCTGACGTAAGCGGTAGAAAACTAGAAAAGGAGGGAGGAACAATGGTCAAAGTGTTTGATGGGTTATCCAGACGGGATTTTTTAAAGCTGTGCGGCACCGTTGGCGCAACGGTTGGGCTTGCGGACCTGTTCACCGTTGAAAAGGTAGCTGCAGCCCTGAAATCGGCCGCCAAGAAACCCCCGGTCATCTGGCTGGAGGGGCAGGATTGCGCCGGGTGCACCATTTCCTTCTTAACTGTGGAGGACCCCACTCCGGCAAGCCTCATCCTGGACACGATATCCCTCAGGTATCACGAGTCGGTCATGGCCGCTGCAGGACACGTGGCTGAGAAGGCCCTGGATGACACGATCAAAGAGGGGGGTTATGTGCTCATCGTGGAGGGATCTATCCCCGATGCCGATGACCGGTTCTGTATGGTCGGGGGTCGTCCATTTCGGGAGATCCTCCAAGAAACGGCCCGAAAGGCAAAGGCCATCATCGCCGTAGGTGCCTGCGCTGCCTATGGGGGGATTCCGAGAGGGACCCCTACCAAAGGCATGCCTGCCAGCAAGGTGCTCCCTGACAAGACCATTATCAATCTACCCACCTGCCCGGTTCACATGGATCACGTGGTAGGGACCATCATCTATTTTCTGGTCACGAAAAAGGCGCCTCCCCTTGACAAACTGAACCGTCCGTTGATGTATTTCGGCATGTCGGTTCATGAAAACTGTCGGCGCCGCGCCCATTTTGACGAAGAGCGCTTTTTGACGGACTGGAACGATCCTGCGCAGAAAGACTGGTGTCTCTTGGAGAAGGGGTGCAAGGGGCCGGAGACCTATAGTGATTGTCCGATTCGTCGCTGGAACAGCGGAATCAACTTCTGCATCGATGCCGGCGCGCCCTGTCAGGGTTGCTCCGAGCCCGAATTTTATGTGGAACAGAGTCCACTCTATGCCATGGGGGCTGTCACGGATCGGATTTTGGCCAAGAAGGCTGCGGGGTTGATCCCCAAAAAAGAGATTGTATAAAAGGAGGTGAGACCCATGGGAAAGCGAATCACGATTGATCCGGTAACCAGGATAGAGGGACACCTCAAGATCGAGGTGGAGATAGAGAACGGAAAGGTCAAAGACGCTTGGAGCAGTGGCACCATGGCCCGGGGCTTTGAGGCCTTGTTGTTGGGAAAAGACCCACGGGACGCGAGCTATGTGACGAGCCGCTTCTGCGGCGTCTGCTACAGCGTCCACCAGATTGCTTCGGCCCGTGCCCTTGATGCCGCGTTCGGCGCACGGGTTCCGTGGGGGGGGACACTGCTCAGGAATCTCGTCATGGGGGCCGAGTATATCTACGACCACATGATCCATTTCTACCACCTGAGCGCCTTGGATTACCTCGATGTCATGGCCGTCGCCAACTATAAAGGAAAAGATCCGGCGCTCAACAAGGTAAAAGAGAAGGTAGTCGGTCTGGTGAAACGAGGGGATGTATTTCCTCTGGTTCCTCGTTACGAACCCGATGAATTCAGCGTTAATGACCCTGAGATAGTCATTTCAGCGGTCAAGCACTATCTGGATGCGCTGCAGATGCAGGTCAAGGCCAAGAATATGGGGGCGATCTTCGGCGGCAGGGCACCGCACTACCAGAGTATCGTGGTGGGGGGCTTTACCCAGTACCCCGACATCAACCAGGTCGCGCGTTTTCGCTCCATGCTCGATGAGATCGCTCAATTCGTCAATGAGGTCTATATCCCCGACGTGGTGGCCTTTGGGACCGGTCCCCTGCTTCCTCTGGCCCAGGCCGGTGTCGGCGGCGGGCATCTCAACTACCTCTCCTACGGGAGCTTTGAGATGAATCAAAGCGGCAAGAAACTCCTCTTCAAGCCGGGGGTCATCATGGGCCTCAACGGAGGCATGGCAGTAAAGTCGTTCGATCAGAGGAAGATTACCGAGTCGGTCCACTCCAGCTGGTACAAAAAAGATCCTCCAAAGCATCCCTATGAAGGGGAACAGGTCTTTGATCTCACGCGGTCGGATGCCTATTCCTTTGTAAAGGCCCCCCGCTATGGCAATGTCCCCATGGAGGTCGGTCCTTTGGCCAGGGCGCTGGTGGATCAGGACCCAACGATCCTCGGACTGATAAAAAAGCAAGGGGTCAAACCCGGAGCCGTGGCCAGGCATGCAGCCAGGGCAATTGAGACAAAGAAGATCGTCGACGCGATGTACGGATGGTGCGACGAGCTGACAGCAGCCATGACCAAGCCGAGATTTAAAATCCACGACACGGCCCATTGGGACCCGCCAGCAACCGGTGAAGGGGCTGGGTTCTACGAGGCCCCTCGCGGTGCCCTCGGTCATTGGATCAGGATTAAGGATCACAAGATCGCCGGCTACCAGGCAGTGGTCCCCTCGACATGGAACGCTTCGCCCCGGGACGAACGAGGGGTACGGGGGCAGTATGAGGAGTCACTCATCGGCGTGCCGGTGCCTGACCCTGAAAATCCCATCAACGTGGTTCGGGTGATCCGTTCCTTTGATCCGTGTCTGGCGTGCGCCATTCACCTCATCGATCCGCGGACGAATGAGATACGGAAGTTCATAGTCGAGTGATAGAAAAAAGGAGGAACCCTTTAGAAAGTTCATATAAGCACATCTTGATTCTGGGCGTAGGGAACCTCCTCCTCAGTGATGAGGGGGTAGGCGTCCACGTAGCCCAGAGGATGATGGAACTTGATATGCCTCCTGAGGTGCAGGTCGTAGAAGGAGGCACTGACGGGTTTGGCCTGGTTAACTTCATTACACAGGCCGACCGTATGATACTCATTGATGCGGTTAAGGGGGGAGGGCAGCCGGGGTCCATTTACCGGTTTGACCTTGAGGACTGCCCTCCCTACCCGGATCTCTTTAAGACCTCGGTTCATCAGATTTCTATCTTAGAGGTGATCAATCTTTCAAGTCTCATCGGATCTACCCCCCACACGACGATCATCGGGGTAGAACCCGTGTGTCTTGAGATGGGGATGCAGTTGTCACCTCCAGTTGAAGCAAAGATCCCGAAGGTGATCCAGATGATCCTAGCAGAAGTGGAGCAGAGCTTAGAGAAAAAGCTGAATATCGGTCCGTGATAAGCGATTCGCACATCAACAGGATCGATTGTGACGCCTTCTTTCCCCCGCTGTCCCCTCTATAGTTATCCTCCCTGTTTTGCACTTTTTTCAGCCGTTTGACAACGTATATAGCCGTTACGAGTTGGGAAAGGTGAGCAAGACCCCTCGCTCTTTGACGAAGACCTATCCGATCTCGGACTACTGAACGCCCTTTCAAGATAGGGGGAAGCCACGATCAGTCAGTGGTGGTCGTTGGGATTGAGCTTCATGAGATCGATTGGGTATGAAGCTCAATCCAGATATCGGAAGGATGATCCGAGAGAGAATGAAGAACCCCTTAATGAGTTAGAAAATATGTTAAACAAACTAAAATAAACAAAGCAAAAGAAAGAAAAATCGAGAAAAAACGAACGACAATCCTTTTTTCTCGAACAAATGGTTGACAACAAAACCTTCTTTGTGATAAACACCACACGTGAGGGGAGGTATTAATGGTATTTTTGTGCGTACTTTTAATGAAGGGGAGTGTATGTCTATTCCAGGCTACCGCTCCCTTATTTTTTATGAGGAGGAGGTGGGATTTGATATCTCTCGTCTCAATAAAAATCCAAAGAGGGGAGGAAGCAAGTAGATGAAAGTAACGCGACGGGACTTCATAAAGATTTCAGGAGCGACGGCGACTAGCTTGGTAGTCAGTCAGTTAGGGTTTGATCTGTCCCCGGTGTCTGCCTATGCCTCCAACCTGCGCCTCAAAGGGGCGAAAGAGATCACGACCATCTGTCCCTACTGTGCGGTCGGGTGTGGCATTATCTGCCACTCGAAAGGCGGAAAGGTGATCAACACCGAGGGGGATCCTGATCACCCCATCAATCAGGGTGCTCTCTGTGCCAAGGGGGCTTCCCTCTATCAGTGGGTAAACAATGACAGCAGGATTACCACTCCTCTGTACCGAGCCCCGGGGAGCGACAGTTGGAAGGAGGTCTCCTGGAACTGGGCCTTGACCGAGATCGCCAAGCGGACCAAGGAAGCCAGGGATGCGGGGTTTGTCAAGACCAATGCCAAGGGTCAGGTGGTGAACAGGGTAGAGAACATCGTCCACGTTGGGTCCGCCGCCTTGGACAATGAGGAGTGCTGGACCCTGCAAGCCATAATGAGGGCCCTGGGGCTCGTCTATATCGAGCACCAGGCACGTATTTGACACAGCGCTACGGTAGCGGCTCTGGCAGAGTCGTTCGGACGTGGCGCCATGACCAATCACTGGATTGATATCGGCAACAGCGATTGCATCCTGATCATGGGGAGCAACGCTGCTGAGAACCATCCCATTTCCTTTAAGTGGGTGACCAAGGCGATGGAGCAAGGGGCCACCCTTATTTCGGTTGACCCCCGGTTTACTCGCACCTCTTCCAAGGCCGACATCTATGCCCCCATCCGGTCAGGGGCCGACATCGCCTTTCTGGGTGGGATGATCAAGTACATCCTGGACAACAACCTCTATTTTCGGGAGTACGTGGCTGAGTACACCAATGCCGCATTCATCCTGAGCACGAAATATGGCTTCAACGACGGTCTCTTTTCGGGCTACAATCGCAAGACCCGGAGCTACGATAAGAAGTATTGGGCCTTCGAGAAGGATGCGAATGGGGCCCCCAAGAAGGATCGAAGCCTTCAGCACCCCCGGTGCGTGTTCCAACAGCTCAAAAGGCACTACTCACGCTACGCCCTCGATAAGGTATCGGCCATAACCGGTACGCCCCAGTCCTCGCTCAAAAAGATATACCGGACCTATGCGGCCACCGGCAAGAAGGGCAAGGCCGGTACGATCATGTATGCCATGGGGTGGACCCAGCATACCGTTGGCGTCCAGAACATCAGATCCATGGCCATGATTCAACTCCTGTTGGGCAACATGGGGGTGGCTGGAGGTGGTGTCAACGCACTCAGGGGTGAGTCCAACGTGCAGGGTTCTACGGACCACTGTCTGCTCTGGCATATTTTACCTGGCTATATGGCCACCCCAAGCAACAAATGGCTTGTACTCGATGACTATCTCAAGAGGAGACCCAAGAGCAATGATCCCTTGAGCGCCAACTGGTGGCAGAATGAGCCGAAGTATATGGTGAGCTTCCTCAAATCCATGTTTGGGGATGCGGCGAGACCGACCAATGAGTTCGGCTACCAGTGGCTTCCCAAGGTGGATGTTGGGGTCGACTATTCTTGGTTGACTATCTTTGATGAGATGTATAAAGGGAAGTTCACCGGGTTCTTCGCCTGGGGTCAGAACCCCGCGTGCTCCGGGGCCAACGCCAACAAGACGAGGGAGGCGATGGCCAAACTGAAATGGCTGGTGAACGTCAATATGTTTGATAACGAAACCGCTTCCTTCTGGAAAGGCCCGGGGATGGATCCCCAGAAGGTCCAGACCGAGGTCTTCTTCCTCCCCTGCGCGGTATCGGCGGAAAAAGAAGGATCGATCACCAACTCCGGTCGGTGGATGCAGTGGCGCTATGCAGCGGCCAAGCCACTGGGAAAGTCCAAACCTGACGGTGATATGATCGTTGAGCTCTTCGAAAAGATACAAGAACTCTACCGGAAAGAGGGAGGAGTCCTGCCCGAGCCGATCGTCAACCTGAAGTGGGACTACACCACGAGGGGTCAATTCGACGCCCATAAGGTAGCAAAGGAGATAAACGGCTACTTCTTGAAGGACGTTACCGTGAAGGGGAAGACCTATAAGAAGGGGACCCTTGTTCCCTCCTTTGCCTTCCTGCAGGCAGACGGCTCCACCTCCTCGGCTAACTGGCTCTATTGCAATTCTTACACCGAGAAGGGGAACATGGCCGCCCGCAGGGGCCTGAAGGATGCCTCCGGCATCGGGCTCTACCTCGAGTGGTCGTGGTGCTGGCCGGTGAACCGCAGGATCATCTACAACCGGGCCTCGGTGGACCTCAAGGGTCAGCCGTGGGATAAGAAGCATCCGGTGATTAGCTGGACTGGCGATAAGTGGGTAGGTGATGTACCTGATGGTGGCTGGCCGCCACTGGCCAATACCGATGGGACGCCTAACCCCAAATCGAAGTATCCTTTTATTATGAAGCCCGAGGGACACGCCCACGTCTTCGGCCCTGGCCGACCGGATGGACCCTTCCCCGAGCACTACGAGCCCTTGGAGTGTCCGGTGGAGCGCAACCTGATGAGCTCTCAGTTTATCAACCCGACAGTGAAGCAATTTGAGACTGAGTTGGATAAACGTTTCACCTGCGATCCACGCTATCCGTTTGTAGGCACCACCTACCGGGTAACCGAACACTGGCAGACCGGTGTTGCGACTCGCTGGCAGCCGTGGTTACTCGAGGCCGAACCCCAGCAGTTCTGCGAGATGAGTGAAGAACTGGCGAGATTGAGGGGTATCAAGAATGGTGATAAGGTGATCGTAGAGTCGGGACGCGGCAAGGTGGTCGCGGTGGCCATGGTGACCAAGCGCTTCAAACCCCTCAAGGTTATGGGCCAGACTGTCCATGAGGTCGGGTTGCCGTGGTGCTTTGGCTGGGTGCACCCCAAAGATGGTGGTGACTCATCCAACCTGCTGACCCCGTCGGTGGGCGATCCCAACACAAAAATACCTGAGACCAAGGCGTTCATGGTGAACGTACGCAAGGAATAAAGGAGGTGATCCTATGGCTGATAAGACATTCTTTATCGATACCACCCGGTGCACCGCTTGTCGTGGCTGTCAGATAGCCTGCAAGGAGTGGAATCAGAACCCCGCTACCGAGACCAAGAACTGGGGAAGTCATCAGAACCCTGAGGATCTCTCCTTTGTGACCTATAAGCTCGTTCGCTTCTCGGAGGTGGTCTCAGATGGGGAGCTCCGTTGGTACTTCTTTCCCGATCAGTGTCGTCACTGTATAGAGCCTCCGTGCAAAGACGCAGCAGAGGCCCTCGGTTACAAAAAGGCCATCACGAAAGATGCGGCGACCGGGGCGGTGCTCTTTAACCAGAAGGTGAAGGTAAAGCCGGAGGACTTTGAGGAAATCAAGGAGTCCTGTCCCTTTAACATCCCTCGATACGATCCTGAGAGGATGGTTATGGCTAAATGCACCATGTGCTTTGACCGCATCTCCAATGGGCTGTTACCCGCCTGTGTCAAGACCTGTCCCACGGGGGCCATGAACTTTGGCGATCGGAGCCAGATGCTGGCCCTGGCCGAGAAGCGTCTGAAGGAGTTGAAGGGCGAATACCCCAAGGCTCAACTTCTCAACGCCGAAGATGTCCGCACCATCTATCTGGTCATCGATGACTCTGAGAAGTACTATGAGTTCGCCAATGCACACGGCCTCTTGGGGATTACCCGTTTGGTGGCCATGAAGAAGCTCATCAGGCCCCTGGTGAGGTTGTCGGGATTGAAGGGATAGTTTATCCTTCATGAAACAACAGGGATGGGCTTTTCCTAAGGGGTTTCCTCTCGGGACAAGCCCATTCTTTACTCAGGTGGATGGTATAGTAATAGAAGGGAGAAGGCTATCTATTATGGTTGGGTCACCGGATCAGATCAAAGAACGGATCGCATGGTTGAGGAAAGCGAGGCCGCATTATCGGGCGATCCTTGATCTCTACGCACAGATTCTTGAGGAGCACTGGAAGATTCTCCCTCAGTTAAAGATTACAATGCCACAGGTGAATAAGAAACTAGTGCAGTCCAGATTGGCAAAGGGGGTTCCGCTGCTGGGGAAAGAAGGATTCGCAATAGACCTTGAGGCCGCACAAAGGCTCTTTCATGCCGTGGGCGAGATCGGCCAAGGGGCAACCCCGAAGATGCGCGATGAGATACCGAGGATTACCGAGGCGGTAAAAACAGGTGGGTTGGATCTGAGAGGTCTCCTCAGCCAACACGCCGATGTAAGTCATCTCAACCAAGAGGCTGAGCACTGTGGTCTAGACAAGGGGATCCTCTCCTTCCTGGTCCAGGCCAGTGTCAGACCTTCCGTAGTAGCCCAGATGGAACAGTTAAAAGATTCTGTAAACCTTGAAGAGTGGCTGCAGGGGCAGTGTCCCCTCTGCGGGTCTGCCCCCCAGATGGCCCAGTTACGGGATGAAGGAGGCAAGCGGCATCTCCAGTGCCCTTTTTGCGGATGTCAGTGGCGCTGGGAGCGGATAGCCTGCCCCTATTGTTCTAACAAGGAATTCGACTCACTGCACTACCTCTACTCCGAAGAAGAAGAGGCCTATCGGGTGGATCTTTGCGATCACTGCAAGGGCTACATCAAAACGGTTGATTCCCGCAAGCTCGATTATGATCCCTCGCTGGATCTTGAGGACGTCGTCACCATTCACCTCGACATCCTCGCCATGGAGAAGGGGTACCGGAGATCTGCCCCTACCCCCTGGGGTCCATGGCCGTTACCTGAGGGAGACGTGGTTGGGAGTGCTTAAGCAGCGCCCTGCCATATTGGTAGAGGGTGGGAAGGCAAAGGGGATTGAAGATTGGATCGCCGCGGAGGGCTCATACGAGCTCTATCTCAACGATACCTTAGTGGATACTATAGTGGTTTCCCCCTTCGACCTCGAGGCCCATGCCCTCGGCTACGTGGTGACTGAGGGGCTGGTCCAACCAGGGGAGGTGGAGGAAGTCCGCCAAAGAGGGCGTCGGGTTTTCGTTAGGACCCGTGGCACAAAGGCGGTTACCCCGTCCAAGACCGTCTTGCGGAGCTCGGCCTATCGGGGGAGTGATGGGGCATCGATTCCCCCGGTTTCCACTGCCGTCACAATCGACCCCGCCCTGATCGTGGAGTGTGTACGACAGATCACCGAACAGGCTGAGAATTGGAAGAAGACCGGGGGCGTGCACATCTCGTTGCTGTTCAATCTGGAGGGTGAGTTGATCAAGGCCGCCGAGGATATCGGACGGCACAACAGTGTAGACAAGGTGGTGGGGTATGCCCTCCTCCAAAAGATCCCTCTGGATGAGACCATCCTGGCGTGCAGCGGCCGCCAGCCTGAGGGGATGATCCTGAAGGTGGCAAGAGCCAGGATACCCATCTGCATTACCAAGGCTGCCGTGACCGATAAAGGGATTGAGGCGGCAGGACGCCTGGGGGTGACCCTCATTGGCTTTGCGCGGGAGAAGCGTTTTACGCTATACACGCACCCGGAGCGGGTACGGGCTGCCTTATAATCCGAATGGCGATAAGATCATGTATAACTTTTTTTCAAAAAAAGTGAGTTCACGTGGACATTAATCTATTTGGTTTGAGGATATTTGTGATGGTCGCTGAGAAGAAGAGCTTCTCTGAGGCAGCCAGATCCCTGTATCTGACCCAGCCCGCCATAACACACCAGGTCAAAAATCTGGAGAACTACTTCGCCACCCCCTTGTTCAAGAGGGAGAGCAATACCGTCCTCCTCACCCCAGCCGGCGAGATCCTGTACAAATATGCCAAGAGGTTCTCCAAATTAGATGATGAACTCATGGAAGAGATAGAGCGCTATACGGGGAGGTTAACAGGGGATTTGGTCATCGGTGCCTGCAGTATGGTGGGGGAGCATCTCATCCCCTCTTTGGTTAAAGACTTCCATGAGGCGCACCCGGAGGTCAATTTCAGCATTGAAATCGGCAATTGTCCTTCGGTAATCGACAAACTGCTGAAGGGTACTCTTGATGTGGGGTTGATTGGCGATAAGGTGGCCCACCGGGACCTGGTGACCGAAGAGCTTTTAGAACATACCTTGTTTTTGGTCTCCTCGCCAGACTATGTGGGCATCAATGGGGAAACGGTTTCCTTGAAGGATTTAGCCGGGATGAAGCTTTTGTTGCGGGAGGAGGGGGTAGGGACAAGGGTCCTCTTTGAAGAGATGGTCTCCCGACGAGGTATGAAATTGAGGGACTTTCAGATCATCACCGTAGCGGGGAGCAATGAGGTCATCAAGATGATGACAAAACGGGGGGTGGGGGTTTCCCTCTTCCCACGGAAGGCCATTGAGCGGGAACTGGAGATAGGAGATCTTAAGGCCTTACAATTACAGGAGGGGGAGCTGAGGCATACCTTCTGTCTGGTGTACCGAAAACAAAAGGCGATCTCTTTGAAAACCAAGAATTTTGTGGCGTTTGTAAGGGGGCAGGTAGGGGAGTAAGAGGTAGACTTTCACCAAAGGGCTCATAAGAGACTTTTATAGGTTCATAAAAATATTTCATTTGACACCTTGACGGATGAAGGACTAGTATGCTACAAACTTAATATCTTCCCTCAATATGGCCTTGAGAAAGGCAGCAATGCCACAAGGCCATATTTCATGGTACGGTTTTCCTACGGTGGGAGTAATCGAGAGGGGGATCGCGACTCAGGTGCCAATGAGGGAAAGGAGGACAAACAATGGTGCGTCCAAAGGGCAAAGGGGTTTGGTATTTGTGGGTTGTGCTCATTGTTTTTATAGGCAGTTTCCTCCTCTGGGGCAACACCAACTCCGTACAGTCCCAAGAGGAGAGCACGTGTATCTCCTGCCATACCTCGGTCAAGGAACTGGTGAAGATCACGAGGGAGATTGCGGCCAAGAGCCCCCCGCAACAATCGGCGGAGAACAAGGGAGAGGGGTGAGGAGGGGCTGTGGCTCCGTTGGAGCCGTATGAGCAAGTCCTTATCGACGATGCATACCTTGAAGAAGATCCGCACGCGGAGATCACCTGCGAGCAATGCCATGGGGGGAATCCCCGGGCCACCAAAATGAAGGCCGCACACAAAGGTTTGATCCCTGATCCCACATACCCCGATCCATCCAAGGCATGCGGCGAGTGCCATGAAGAGATCGTCGCCAATAATAAGACCAATGTCCACGTATCCCTCAATCCGTACAAGCACACCATCGGCATGCGGGTAAGCACCAAAAAGGGGACGCGAAAAAAGGTCTTCAGGGCAATGGATACACACTGCTCCGCGTGTCACAGCAGCTGTGGCCAGTGTCATGTCTCCCGGCCGGACTCGGTGGAGGGTGGTTTTGTGGAGGGACATCTCTTTCAGAAAACACCCCCCATGGATACCAACTGCACCGCCTGCCACGGCAGCAGGGTTGAAATGGAATATCTGGGCAAAAATCAAGGAATTCCAGGTGATGTCCACTATACCAAGGAGGGGATGCAGTGCATTGCTTGCCACAGCGGGGAGGAGATGCACGGGATGGGAAAGGACTATACTTATCGCTATGACGTTGAAAATGCCCCCAGCTGCGAGGGGTGTCACGAGGATGCCGTAAGCCCCACGGCCAAGACCCGAACCCACCGAATACACAAAGAGAAGGTAAGCTGTCACGTATGCCATTCGGTGGCGTACAAAAACTGCTACAGCTGTCACGTCGGCAAAGACAAAAAAGGTATCCCTTACTTCAAGACGGAAAAAACCGATATGGCGTTCAAGATCGGGCTCAACCCCCATCCCAGCAAGGACAGGCCTTATAAGTTTGTCACCCTTCGCCATGTCCCGGTGAGCGCGAAAACCTTTGAATTCTATGTAAAGGATGGGTTGACCAACTTTGATGCGCTGCCTACCTGGAAGCTGGCCACCCCTCACAACATCCAGCGCAAGACCCCCCAGACGAAGAGTTGCAAGTCGTGCCACGGGGAAAAGGACCTCTTTTTACTGGAAAAGGATGTGAAACCTGAGGAGCGGGGGGCAAATAAGGGGGTTATTGTTCCAGATAATGCTGTTCCTCGGTAACAATTCGGCGACACTAAGTGGTAAGTGGCCGACAAAAAACTTAGCAAGAGGAGGTGAAAGAGATGATGAGATTGCTTAAGAGGAAGGGCGTATGGTTTATCGTGGTGGCCGCGGTTCTGGTACTCTCCGCCTATGTCACCACCGTGGTGGCCGCGGATAAGACCGCAGCGGACCTTGTCAATGCAGCGAAGGAGAAGGTCTGTGAGATCTCAGTGGCCGAGGCAAAGGCGAAGATAGATTCCGGCGCCTCCTTAATCGTCCTGGATGTAAGGGAACCTGATGAATTCAAAAAGGGACATATCCCCAAGGCCATCAATATCCCCAGGGGATTGCTGGAGTTCAAGGTCACCAAAGCAATACCCAACAAAGATGCCCAAATCCTCGCCTACTGCAAGAGCGGAGGGAGGGCCTGCTTGGCATGTAGCACCCTGCTAACGATGGGGTATAAAAACGCCGTGAGCATAGCGGGCGGCTGGAAGGCTTGGTTAAAGGCCGGCTACGCTGTGGAGTAGTATTCAGAGCGTAAAAAGGGAGGGAGATGGAAATTATCCATCTCCCTTTTTTTGTTTTATACGGACGCCCATCATTTTTGCCGAAGCTCCCACGTAGGTTTTTCTTGTTTCCTACCTGTTTTTCCTTTATGATACCGTTAACATCACATTTCAGAGAGAGGGACAACAATGAACAAGGGACTGATGAGTATCGTTGTCGCGCTCTTTTTCTTTGTCATAGGAATAACCCCCTTTGCGTGGGGTGAGGTCCGACAGATCACCATCCTCTACAGCAACAACATCAACGGCCAGATCTATCCTGCTGGGTGAGGGGCGTCCAGATCTGGCGGTCTTGCCAGAAGGGCAGGGGTAATACAGGAAACTAAAAAAACCGGGGAGGACATTATTGTCCTGGATGCAGGGGATCTCCTTTTTAGCAATAAGGTAAATCCTTCTCTACCCGCTTCTCAAAAAAAGGAGGCATTGCTCAAGGCCCAGTTGATAGTCGATGCCTTCGATCTCATGGGGTGTGATGCTGTGGGGATAGGAGCGGATGAACTGAGGCTGGGGGTCAAGAATTTCGCCAAGGTACACAAAAAGTCCTCCTTTCCCTTCGTTTCCGCCAACGTGGTGAGCAAACATGGCCGTCAGATATCCACCTCTATAGTCAAGAACGCAGGGGGATTGCGTTGGGGGATCTTTAGCCTCATGAGCGCCAACGCATCTGCAAAGGCCCAAACCCCGGACTGGGAGGTGTTGGACCCGGTGAGTAAGGGTAATCAGGTGGTTGAGGAGTTGAAGGGCAAGGCCGATATCATTATTCTCCTTGCAGCTATGCCTTTGCGTGAACTCAGGGCCCTCCTTCCCCAGGTGCCGGGGATAACGATCGCGGTGGCCGGCGACAATCCATCAGGATTGCGAAGGCCTCTGCAGGTGGAGGGGAGCATTGTGGTGAGCAGCTATGGTTACGGGAGATATCTGGGGGTGTTGCGACTCAGCACCGGAGATCCTGAAGTGCCCTTTGTCGATGAGGCCAGGATCACGGCATTGGAGAAGGAGCTGGCCGTGGTGGATGGTAAGATCAAGGCGGGGGCAACGGGGTCCTTTAAAGAGTCAAAGAAAAAGATGGAGTCAGAGCTTCAGGAATTAAAAAAAGGTAATACCTATCGTAATGAGCTTATCGTGCTCTCATCCAGATTTCGGGAAGACCCCCAGGTGCAAAAACTGATCGCAGATTTCAGGGCTCAGCAAAGGCAGTTGAAAAAGGGGTGTCAATAAATACTGAGGTGAGTTGTACGGGATGAGATAACGTCATAGTTTAATGTCCCGTCCATATTACCACATTCGTTTGTTTTCTTCCCTTTGGGTGAAGAACGTTTTTATCCCTGCGCTGTGTTGATGAGTGAGCTATAGATACCGGCTCTTAGTCTGCGGATTGACGACCTGCACAGCACCCTATCGGCTTAATCTTGTAAGAGATATTCAAGTATCCGATTATGAAGACTCGCCTGTTTTTATTCGCCGCCCTTATTTTCGTATGTTTCAGCCATAATGGATTCGCACATCCGCATGTCTTTGTCGATGTCGAGTTGACTATTGTCTTTGATGAGAGGGGGCTCGCAGGATTTCGTCAGCGGTGGGTCTTCGATGAGATGTTTTCCAGCACTATGCTGAGTAATTTTGACAAAAACAAGGATCACGTTTTGGATGTACATGAGATTGGGGAGATCAAAAAAGGAGGTTTTGACAACTTACGTAATTATGCTTATTTTACGCATATCGTGATTGATGGGACAATATTTGAGGTCAAGTATGTGACGGAGTTTTCAGCCGAGATTCACGATAATAGATTGCTATACACTTTTTTTGTCCCCTGTCATGTCGTCGCTGGTGATCAGTTTAAACAGGTTACCTTTTCCGTGTTTGATAAAACGTATTATACTGATGTAGCCCTCGTGCCTGATTCCCTCTCATGTGAAGGGGGCAGTGCCTTTGTGGTGGCGTATGATATCAAACGCATAAAGGAATTTTCCTTTTACTATGGTCAAATCATACCGGAAGGCGTCTCTATCCAGTTCAAGCGGAACAATGACTAGGATCATTGCACTAGTGCTCCTTTTTTGTGTTTTGCTCAGCAGTCACGTGCTCGCCGCCCAAAACCCCCTTTTTTCAGGCGGGCAGGAGGAACAAAAGACGAAAGAGGAGGTCACTCCTCAGCACAAGGAACAGAAGGCAGCAAAAGAGAAGGGTGGTCTCCAGGTGCTTCAGCCAGTTTTTTCCATGCTTTCTTTGTGGCAGAAAAAACTGAGAGGACATTTAACCCGTGTGAGCCGGGATATACGCTCAAACCCATGGGGTCACTCATTTGTATTGTTTTTGGTCTTTTCTTTTATCTACGGTGTTGTCCATGCCCTCGGCCCCGGGCATGGTAAATCCATTGTTTTTTCATATTTCCTCAGCCGTCCTGGAAGATACATCCATGGGGTGCTCATGGGCAATTTGATTACGTTTATCCATGTCTTTTCAGCCGTTGCCATTGTTCTGGGTTTTTATCTCGCCCTCAAGACCGCCGGTTTGAGTTCATTTGAAGATGTTAGCGGGATACTGGAGAAAATAAGTTATGCTTTCTTGATGGTGCTCGGCCTTTCTCTTGTCGTGTATAAGGTACATGAATTAAAAACAGGTACCTTGACTAATGTGCAGGACTACAAGACGGCTGGAACCGATTTTAGACATTTGGCCCTCGTGGCCTTAGCCACGGGTTTGGTACCGTGTCCTGGCGCGGCGTTGATTCTCCTTTTTTGCATCACCCTGGATATTCTCGTCCCAGGATTGTTCGCTATGGTGTGCCTCGCCTTGGGAATGGGGGTAACCACTACTCTATTTGCCTTATTTTCCATTGCCTCACGCAATACTATCTTTCGCGTCACCGGCCGAAAGCAAAAGATCTTTGCCCTCTCGTCTGCAGCGCTTTCTCTCCTCGGGGCCTGTGCGATCACCGTGATTGGCTCTCTGCTTTTCTTCAGTCGGCTATAAAAAGAAACAAGGCTCACATTCAAGCATACAATCACCCATTGATTTGCCTCATTTACATTCCATGACATTCTATCATCGGGCGGATCAAGTCCAGTAAGACCTGCCCGTCCTCATAGAAGGGAGATATTTTTCTCTAAAACTCCACGGTGCCACGTATCCCTATGACCGCTACCGGATCGAACCTGCCATCCCCCTGGGCGTTCCAGAGAACTTGAAGATCAGGTGAGATGGAAATATGGTCGTTTAACTGAAAGCGATAGTAGAGTTCCAGGTGGGACTCATCTTTTGTGAACCAGGGCTCAGCATCTACAATCCTTTTAAAATCCTGGTAGTCATCGCTGATCATGGCCATACCATATGCAATACCGAAGGCATCATCGGCCCTGCCCCAATAGCCGCCCCTTACCTCCGCACCCGCACTCCAGGCCCAGGCGAACTCACAGACCTTGTGGTCTCGATACCCGACACGGCCAAAGAGGGTGACATTGGGGGTCACGGCCTGATCGAGGCTCAGCCCGAGACCCCAACCATTTCGACTATCACTGATACCCTTTATCTGATCGTCCCAACTCACAAAGCCGTCGTCTTGATGGTGCCTCCTGTACCAACCATAGAGACGATAGTTCCCTTGCAGTTGCCCCAATGTGGGATGGAGCCCCACCTCTCCAATGAAGAAGGACTTCTGCCCCAACTCATTCCAGTCTGCGTCCCCCTCACCCCAGCCAAAGGAAATATCTACAAGCTCCAGGGGGATGAACTGGACCCTCACCCCAGGCCCATTGTCATCGGGAAACTCTATGGCGGCAGAGTGGACAAACCCAGGGGAGAGAAACTGTGCGTTCTCATCGTTCGCGGCCTCGTTGGCGTCTACATAGGCGGTGAGGTCTATCTTTCCCAGGGTGAAGCAAAGCCTTCCATCAAAGAACTCATGCTCATACCAGAGTTCCTTGAGATAGACCCTCTGCTCCCCCTCGCCATCACCGTTTATCCCCCACCAGCTGGGGATTCGAGGATCGAGTCCATCGCCATAGGCTCCGGCGAAGATCACGGTGGCACGGCCGTGATCGCCGATCCGCTTGCTGATCTCCAGGTCAACGGATACAGAGCCATCCACCCGATCCGCACGGTCCCGCTCACTGGGTATGTCTTCGTTTGCGTGATTCCCTACGCTGCCCTGGACTACGCCCGTGGCCGAAAACCCGATCTCGATACCCTTGAGGGCCTCCAGGATGGCGGCTAACTCCTTCCTGTGCTCCTTCTGGGCCTCCTCGTCCTGGGCGGCGCTCTGTTCCTGTTCGTTGAGCTTTTCCTCCAATTGTTGCACCCGTTGCTTTAAGAACTCTACTTCTTTTTTTAGGTCCTCCTGAGCGTTCGCCGAAAAAAGCGGGGCACAAACAAACACTATCGCTACAAGCAAAACCAAAAAGCGTTTTAACATGACACAAACCTCCTTACTTTGTATTGGTTTTTTAAATAAAAAGGCGTAACCCGATACCCTTGTTGTAGGGACATCACGTTACGCCTTCACTTCCCCTGACCGATTCAGGGGCCGTAAGCCGTTCCTGAGATAAATTTTAGACGGTTTCCGTTAACACATACATAAGCCTCTTTCTCAGACCTTCCAGCCTTTTTGATTTGAAGGCCTTCTTCGTCTCCTCCAGGACCTCTATGGTCTCCGCGAGGACCTGGCGCAGCAACTTTCTGTACGGGCAATTCACCAGTACGCAGAGGTCAACAGGGCACCCATCTTTGATCTGTCCCAGGATGCTGAGCAGCACATGTTGTTGCATATCTATCCGATGATGGAGGTCCTGGGTGTTCCTCTCGATGAGCTTTATCAAATGTTCCCTATTACCCTGCGTCGTGACTTTATCCTGCTTCATTTTCTAACCTAACCCCAGGGGCATCCCCCCATAATAAACGATAAAACTGACTTTTTTCTTCTGCGGTGGATTATCCTGTGTAGGCTCTTCTCATCCTCTTGTTTTTCTTTTCACTTTGGCTTTCGAAAATTGAGGGTATAGATCCACCAGTTGCCGAGACGTTCCTCCAGATCAAACCCCGCCTCTTCTGCCCAGCGGATGGTTGTCCGAGCCAAGGGGTAGTCGGGGTCCAGGAATTCTTCCGTGATGGAGAGCACTCCACCCGGCTTGAGCACGCGCCGGAGCTCTTCCAACGCCCGTTTTCGGTCCGGTATCTCTGACAAGACGGTCACGAGAAGGGCACGGTCGATACTTCCGTTGTCCACCGGCACGTGAAAGGCATCGGCAACGTGGGTCTCAACGTTGGTCAGCTTTGATGCACGGACTTTATGTTCCAAAGCGGCAATCATTTTAGGTTGGATATCCACAGCCAACAGCCTTCCGCCTGGTTCAGTCCGACGTGCCGCCTCTATGGTAAAGGCACCCGGGCCCGGTCCGAGTTCCAACACCTTTTCTCCGGGGCGGATGCCTACGCAATCGAGGACCGGACGCATGTACCAGCGGCGGATGGGATTGTTCACGATCCAGCTAAAGGAGGCGGGGCATGGTCCTCTCACCCCAAGTTTTGAGATCAGTCGGACTATCACGAGCCAAAAGAAAAGGAGCCCGGTGCATCCGATTATGGCGATCCATAACGCTCCGGTCATATCCTTATCTCACCTAGGTGTTTATCGATCTCGGATAGGAATAGTCTCCACTATCCCAAGCCGAGGAGCATCCCTCCCTGGTAGATGAGAAAGGCCAAGATCCAGGCGAGGGCGATGCCGTAGCCGACCGCAAAGCCCGTCCACCCCCAGGAGCCGCTTTCTCGGCGAATGACGGCTACCGTTGCCACACACGGCGTATAGGCCAAGACAAAGATC
>Ga0307422_1000064_pt1 | contig 55132 bp, 115 predicted proteins | sample SalMarWE160290MG_FD_202153 | JGI IMG/M metagenome (GOLD analysis project Ga0307422, IMG submission 202153) | Salt marsh sediment microbial communities from the Plum Island Ecosystem LTER, Massachusetts, United States - WE1602-90 | ecosystem: Environmental > Aquatic > Marine > Intertidal zone >...
GTCGGTAAATTTTGACCCATTTTCTCATAATGGGGGGGATAAATAAATCTATCTATGAGGTAAAATATATGCTGCATTCTCAGGGAGTGCATTCAATCCGAATGATAACCTTACATGATTAATAGTTAATTCATTGGGCGTTAAGGAAGCGACAATAAGATTTCGATAGTGGTTAACCTCTTGCATTAATTTTTTATTGTCATCAACCAATCCCTTGGCATCCTCATATCTAACCCATTCGCCATCTTTTTCAAGCAAAGTTGTAAATCCTTTACCATCGTTTCTTCCGTATGTTTGGTGTGTAATTATCCTTGGTAAAGAGCAATTCATGTCATATATATTATATCTATTCATCGTTCCCTATCACTCCTATTCAGTATACTTATCCCACCACTCATCTATATATCTAATATACTCATCCTTAATTTTCCGTCTATCTTCATCCATTTCCAGCCTAGCAATAGCCTCATCCCTGCTGCACTCACAGTATATTAACTCAGCCCCTAAATCATCGGCCAACTTCTCCCGCTTAAATTTATCAGGCAATCCTCCTATGACCCAAGCCGTATTCCACCTACCGAATCTCGTCTTGACGTTATCAATTAGATAATTATAGACGCCTATTATATTGCTTATTAGTTGATCAGGTTTATCATATGCAGGTAACAATGTTATGGCCTCGTATAGTCTATCCATATCAACTACTATGTCATTGCGTTCCTTGGATTGTATTACATAGCTTGTCTTGCCACTACAAGGACAACCATAGATAATATAGACTTGCTTAGTAACCTTTCCGAATCGCTTATGCTCTTTGTTATGGCAATCTCTACAGATAAGCTTAACGTTATCAGGATTGAGCGACACCATCACGTCATCAACATTATCAATCGTCAATGCTATAGGTGTATGATGCAGCGTCACATCTTTAGGTGTTGCTATTACCCTACCGCATTGTTCGCAGACAAGGCCGCGTTCGGCAATGATTGACGCTCTAAATCTTATCCACTTTTGGCTTGCATAGAATTGTTGTAATATTGCCGCTCTAGCCATTGCTTACCAATCCTTTGCCGCTTCCATTTGTTTCCTTAGCTGTAATTCCTGTCGTTTAAAATCAAGCAGCGCCCGGTCGTTAGTATAATGTTCCGAATCTTTATTTTTGAGTAATATCGCAGCCGCCCCGACATCAGCAGGCATATGCTTTTTGGTTTTCTCAGTATATTTCGTTTCCTTTCCATCCTCGTCTTTGATGTAAGTTTTAATCTCTTCATATTCATATCCTAATGCTCTTTTGGCTAATGCGTTTTCCAGCTCAGTAATAAAAACTTCCTTGCCTTTCTTTATGGCCTTAAGAAATTCGGGATATTTAATTTTATACTCGTTTGCCGTATTGATACTAATTCCAAGATTTTTCCATATCTGTTCCTCGGTTAGCCCATCACGGCACCATTTTTCAACAAGTAACAATTTATCTTTAACTTGATTCCACTTGCTTTTTCTGCCCCTCATTTTATCACCCACTTAACTAATTACCCAACGAATTGTAATAAGCTTGCCCATATTGTTTAATGAACTTTTCTTTTCGTGAATTGATCCTATTGACTACTTTTTGAATTCGTTTTGATTTCAAAACATTATCATTTCGCCATTCATCAGCTTCCCATGCCGCCAAATGCGCAACTAAATAATTTATTCGATTTGGTTGATAACCCATTTTAATCACCCCTGTTTATCTTTGTTTTTGATAATCACCAGTTTTATTGCCTCGTTTGGCCTCCAATAAAACAGGTTCCAGGTTGCTGGTACCGATACTTTCATTTAAACCACCTCTAAAACAAGTTCGATATCTACCATCCTCCAAAATCCCAATAAAAAAACAGCTATCTCTCGATAACTGTCTAATAATTTTTATAGCGTCGGATCATAGCAATTAGCTCCCCGGCGCGGTGTTTTTTTGAGCAGTGCTGTCTCAAACAGCCATGTTTTTTAATCGCTTTCTCAGCCGCTACCTTTTTATAGGCAACACGGAAAACCTTCTGCCCAAATTAAAAGCCCACCAGTTTAAGCCTATACCCTATAATCAATTTGTGGGCGTGTTAACCATCGCAAGCCCCTAAGTCGCCTTATGGACTTACCGCTCAATAGTCAATGACGTTTTGAGCACTCACTAGGCGGAGTCAACCGGCCCATTTGTTTCGCCCCGGCTCGGGACGGATACAATATCTTTTAGAACTGCACAATCACACTATATACCTTAAAACCAGCAAAAACAAGGTTAAACAGTCTCATTTAGTCTCATTTTTGCAAAAAACAACCGGGTTAATCCCGGCCTCTTAACTCAACGATATACTCCTTGATTTTACTGTCCTCGTCATCACTGAGATAATATTGGCGACGTTTACGTCCTGTTGCCGGTCGCCCAGAACCTTCTCGCGAACCGCCCCAAGAGCGTAATATATCATCCTGATAGGCTAACAATAACATTTGCATGGATAATCGTTTGCGTTGTCTTGCGTATTCGTTTTGTTGGTGACATTCGTCTACAAATTTAGTTTTACTCATATACGTTTCAATTTCTTTGACCTTCTCAATGTACGCTTGTAAATATTCTTCCTTTTTTTCTTTTGAAAGTCCAATTGACCTGCTAGTTTTCAAATTATTTATCTCAAAATATCCATGTGGGATATCTAGAGACAAAGACCAGTTTTTAATCAAGTGCTTCATTAAGCTAATAAATTTTTCCATTTCATTTTTCCTCCTTTTTAAGATTAAATAATTTGTACTGAAACAGGATTTCTTTAAATAATTTGTCTATGTAATAAGTTTCATATTCTCGATGTTCAATCCACCATTTTGAATCTGTAGTGCTTTCTAATATAGCTTGTACTGCCAGCATTTTATCGTATGATGTGCTTTCCTTTTTCATATCTAGAAAGTCCTCATACTGCACAAGAATGTTAATTCTAATAGTTTTAGCCCAAGCAATTTGTTTTTCGCTCCCGGTCAATTCTGGTAATACTTTCATTTTTAACAACTCCTTTTCCTTATCTTGATATCATTGTATCATATTTATTGTTGATTGTCAACTACATATTTCAAGTTTATATAGGTTTTTAGCATTATCTTTTATAAAAAAAATAACCGGGTTAATCCCGGTCGTATCTCTTTAACGCTTCTTCGGTTATTACCCAATCTCTTCCGATTTTATAAACCTCGTCCGAATTGAACTTTTTACGATGAACATCCTGCCTTATACGACCTTTTGTCATCCCTAGTTGCCGTTCAGCTTCGGCTATGGTTATAATATTATTATCTTTCATCATTCGCCTTCCCAAGCCATTGAAAATTCTTTATCACCAAACATTTCTGCCAATCCGGTGATCTGTTTAAGCCTCAACACCTCATCGGCATCCATACCTAGTTCTCTGGCGATTTTTTCATCATTCCAGTTTCGCCGTGATAACTCAACCACAATATCGCTCATTGCAGTTACAACGTGTTTCCCCCTAGCTCTGTTGTGTCGAATGGTTGACGCTATTCTATCAGCCTTTTCTTTCCTCTCGTCGTTAATAGTGGTTACTGGCAAATATCCTTTAATTCGTTTTTTTACTTCTTCGCATTCTTTACCCACTCGATTTCGATGGAACCCGTCAACCACTTCGATATGGTTGTCGTCTTCCCAAAAACCAACTATGGGTTGAGTATATCCGTCTTCACTTATCGAATGTTGCAAAAGCTTCATTTCAGGAGGCGCCACGGTGTTAGGGTTATAATCGTTTGCTTCCACTTGATCGGCCTCAACCCAAATGACGCAATCAACCGGTTCGTTAACAAACGGGCTTATTTCATGTAATTTTATTCTGACTGCATTTAAAGCCGCAATTTTATTTTTCTCTGGTAATTTATTCAGCTCATTTACTAACGCAGACAACGCATCACTGACTCCCATTTCTGTTTCCTCCGTTTCATGATTTTTAAATATTTATCGTATGCCTCGCTTTTTGTCATGGTAAAAGATAATCCTTTACACCAATAATCATTTTTTAACAATGATTTACAGATCCTGCGCCATGATGGAACTTTCTTCCCAGCTTCGTCTTTTGCGTCAGCTTCATCAGGTATCCCATTCGGATAGCCCCGATCATACCACCACTTTAAAAATACCGCTATCTTATTTTCAAAATGATTCCTTGATTTATCTGGCATACTACATAATAATAATTTGGCAAACGATTCCCAAGTATGCCCATCAGGTTTATTGATTTTGATATTACCCAAAACATTTCCGGATTCTCGGACGTATAACGCCCCAGAATTGGCACCATTAACTCTAGCGACCACTTTACCCCATGTCTCTGGCTCAATAAGATGAAACAGCCAGAGCCCCTTCCGTTGATCGTCGCCGTAAGGTTGACATATCCTCATTTGGTGGATTGACAACCCAGCTAACTGCATATAATCGTAAAGTTTGTTGTAAGGCTTATTAAATTTACCGTTGTACGTCCAAATGTCTTGCGTTTTCCAGTCATAGATCGGATAAATGTTGTAAAGTCCGTCGCCGCACCAAGTGGTATAGCCTTTGTCGTCGAATTTACTTTTATCTCGAACTATTGTCCTGTAACGATTCAAAGATTCATCTGCACGAATTCCAACAAAGCAAGCCGTTAAATCGCCGCCTCCGTACCATTTTCCGAATTGTGGTACAAATTCCTCAAACTCCATTTTGTAGTGATAAAACGGAAAATAGCTTTGGTCTGTAATTGCCATTTCGGGCGGCTGTCTAATCCAGTCTTTTCCCGGTTCCCAACATGTCCATTTTGGTTCATACTGGCTAACGGCGTTTCGCAATGCAATAGGTAACGCAACCCAATAAGGTTCGATATGATCTTCATATAGCTTATACATATACTGTATATGCTCAATGGTTATTTTGTATTGACCCTCTAAGTCCAAAAGCAAAACTCCAACTTTTTGATTTCGCTTTATTGCTTCGTCCATTACCAAATGGAGCATAACGGATGAGTCTTTCCCGCCGCTAAAACTAACATAAATTTTCCTAAACGTGTCAAACGTCCATTCTATTCGCTGCTTTGCAGCTTCATAGACATTTATTCCAATCGGGATTTTAGCCATTCTTTTACCTCCTCCTCGTCAATTTTGAAAACCTTCCAATCCACAACTTTACAAAAATATCGTTGTTTGTTATCTTTAACATCATAAATTTTATTATCGCCGAGAACATACTCGGCATATATCCCGCGCGACCCTTTGGAATTGGCTTGGGAATAATCTTTTTTGAAACGCAAAAACTCACGTTTGTATTTATATTTAGGGTCGAATCCGGTAATCTCGGCAACCCATCCAGAAGATGGCATCCCACCGAATACAGCCGTTCCGGTTCCGGGTATTAAATCGTTGCCCAATCTAGTCCATATCCTCATTTCCTGCACAACGTTGTCCCCTATTAATTCAATTTGTAAAACCGCTTTCAAGAAAATCACTCCGTTTTAGCTTCGTTTCTCCGATTATATTCGCATACCAATTATAAGTTGAAACACAATTTTCAAACTGATTCCACAAATCAGAATGATCATTGTTACTAGTTGAATGAACAAACTTTCCAGTAGTGATGCATTGGAGTAAATTTTCTGTGGAGATTCTTTCTCGAAGCATTTTATACATTGTTATGGCTTTGCTAAGATTAAATTTCATTTTAATCAAAATTAGTTTCATTTGTTTGTCTGCAATATTATTCGAATCAACCATTCCGAATATAGTTTGATATAGCAATGTGTTCACCTTCTTTTTTAATAAATATGTGATTTAAGGATTACCACAAACCATCTAAACTTATTTAAGTTTAATTTCGCCAGCTTTGATTTTACAATCGATGCAAGTAATCATTAGCGGGTCGAATTCTTGATTCGGAGTTATCGACCAATAGGGGTTATAAAACAAATCGGCACAAGTTTCTTTTCCACATGCCGGGCAGGTAACTTTTTGATTGTGAGTCAATCCAGCAATTTTAACCTCCACCACGCTCCCATCCGTCCGACATTCAATTTCCAAATCCGGATTCCCCGGATACTCTTTTGCGATTTTATCCATATCAACTTTTTCACACTCATCGGAGCAATAACCATCATAAATTTTGCTGGTGTCGGGTTCCTCTTTAAAAAACTCCTTGAACTCATAAGGTTTTCCTACAACTTTCCCACAAATTTTACATTTTACTTTTAACATTGTCATTTTAATTTCCCCTTTCGTTTTCTCTTTATATTTACATTATAGCATTGTCACGTTAGCGTGACAATGGGTCTTTAGACCTATTTATAAAAATAAGCCGGAATCACCGGCTATAATGTCTGTTTTCAGCATCCAATGCGGCTTTAACGGCTGGATAATGCGGATTATCTGGTGTTACCCTAATTTTGTCGCGTTCGTGATAGTCCGTTGTGGTATCGCTACTATTAATAACGTTTAACCCTTCAATTTTTGGAAATCGGCCATAATCTTTTGCATAAATTGTAATCGTCCCGGCGGGTTGATTGATCAGCTCCCCTGGTGAGTATCGCGCCCGGTATAGTTTGCCGTCAAGCTTTATGCCGTTCCACAAAAATTTTAACATTTTAATCATCCTTTCTATTTTCAGTCCCCTTCTTAGGATTTCGGATTTTTACTCTAATTTAGTTATTTTTCAACTAGTCCCCAAAAATTCATCACGCACCGTTGAGGATTGATATTTTTTTGACTGATTAACCACGCCGGAATCCAAATGATACGATTACCAACTTCGTTTTGTTCGCCGAGTATACATTGAGATTTCGGGAACCACTCGTGAGTTACGGTATTAATACCGTTGAGGCTAAAGTCAAAACAATACGCTTTATCTGTTTCTCCACTGGGAGCGAAACCGTATTCGTAATATTTTTTCATTTCCAAATCACCTTTTCCGCCGGGCTTGTGACCGGCTTTGCCGCATTAGCACCGGTTACCCGGTGTCACTCTGCGATTAATTTACGCTGACTGGTCTTTTTCCCACGAACGTTCGAACTCATCAGTTAATTTTTTACCTTCTTTAATCGTTGTATCTAATGCATTTAATACGGCATTCATAACAGCTTCATACTTTTCAAGGTAAATATATTTTTGTTGAACTTCTTTCGGAGCATCTTCAATCCAAATAGGTTTTTCCATATCTTTCGTTAATTCATTCCATTCATGATGGGCCATTTGGTAGTTTGTTACCGCCTCAATTATACAATCTTGTTTTTTTGTTGTTTTCATTTCAAATATCCCCTTTCGTTTCTTGACTACATTTATATTATAACGTATATACTTCTATACGTCAATAGTTATTTCAAAGTATTTTCATTTATTTTTTTTATGCCATTTACCTGCCGTTTTAGTTTACTTCTATATATATACATTTTTGCCTTGCCAAAATCGGCCATCCGGCAACCCGCGACATATTGTCATTACCACCACCATCACCAGTAGCAGTAGTAGTAGTAGTAGTAGTAGTAGTAGTAGTAGTAGTAGTAAAAATTTGACGCATAAACGTATATATGATATAATTAGAAAAAACATTTGGAGGTCTATTATGCCAAAATTTACAACTTATTTGCCCGACGAAATGATTAAATACCTACGCGACAAGTCGCACGAAGAAACGCAGGATGGGAAATATACCAGCGCGGCCAACATCATTCAGCGTTTGATCGCATCTGACATGGAAAAACAAAAAAGCAAAAAATAGTTTCTACATGCATTTTTAAAATTTATCAAAAAGCTTTAAAATAAATACTTGACGTATAAACGTATACATGGTATTATAGTAGTAGGAAATGAAATTGAAGGAGAGTGTTGAAAATGATGAATTGGTATCAAATAGACAGGCGCAAGGGCAATGGTACTTCAATTAATTATCAGATGGTTCGTTCTACCAGCCTCAGGGCTGCGATAACGGAATATTTGAATGAAGATGGTGATTATGCAAAAGATTGGACAATTACGCGTAACAAGTTTGGACATACATTATATTTAACCGCACGTTGCCCGGAATTTACCGAGGAATATGTTGAAGTTTGTAAGGTGGTTGGATAATTAGCAGAGAGCGTCCTGCGAATAGTAGGACGTCGCCAGTCGGAACCAACGTAGTAGTAAAAAAATGAAGGAGTAATTGAAGATGACATATGAACGGTTCTCCCAACTCATGCAGGAAATATTCGATGAAAATCTTCCTGAAGATGAAAAATGGTTAGCAGAAAATAAAACAGCGGATCATGCTTCAGCCGTTAGGATTTACAATGGATTTATACGTGCTTTTCGTGCCGGTCGGAAACCGGCGTAGTAGTAGTAATAGCCGGTCAACCCGGCGGAGGAGGGAAACATGGAAAAATTAAGAGAGATAATCAAAAAACAATGTGAAGAAATGGGATGCAAAGCTCGTTTGTCAAAGTTAAAATACAACGATGGGGTGCAATTAAAGTTAGAGCAGTTTAGAAAGATTAATAATATTGATATCAAATACTCTTTTGATATGCTTAATGCTTGGTATGCAGGTTGGCACAATACGCATTGCGCATTGATCCTCGCACAAGGTAAAGGGGCCCCTCATTTATATGAGCATCGCTTCGATGCGGAAGGCGAGGCCAAAAAACGGTTAGAAAATTATCCCGATGCAAATTTTAACATTATGTTTTGCAAAATAGGCCAAAAAATTTTTTATTATTTGCGCGAAGATTGTAACTTGGAATGTGATATGTTTGACACGGATAGCTTTGTAACTGCAATACATCGATCATATCCCGGAATTTCTGAGGAGGAACGTTGGCTGAATTCGCGGGGCTGCTTGTAAAACCTAAAATCCCGTCAATACAGCCCCACCAGCGCCTAGTTGGTATAGTAGTAGTAGTAGTAAAAACCGCCTTTCGGCGGTCTTTTATTGTATTAGTAGTTGCATTTTTTGTAGGGCGGAATCTCGTTTTCTAAAACATTCTGCGCGACTGTAATGCACCATCCCTGCTATCTTGCTCCAGTTATATCCTTTTATATAGTAGTACTCCACAATGGTTTTTTCCTCCGCCGTTAACTGATCGAGCATAATGTCAATCACTAAAATATCATTTTGTACCCTGCTCAAATCGCACTTTAGCTTTTTAATCGTCGCATCTTGGTCTAACAGTTTTTGCACTTTTTTGAGTACCGGATCGCTTGTCCCTGTCCCATGCGGCATACCGTCATTGTTTGCCGCAGCTAAAGCTGATCGTCGATTCAGTTCCTCCTCTAGTCTTTTGCTAATAATATTTTTGGCAGTCAACATATCATTGTAAGCCCTTAGAGTTGCCTTGATATCCATGCCGCTGTCAAGCTCAACCATGATACAATTATCCATTTTAACATTGAGGTTACCGTCAATGTCTGCCATAAATCGCCGCTCTATTAGATTATATAATTTGGTTTTTATCATCTTTGCCCTCCTTGACATTTGTAATTATATTTTTAAAAATAGTCAACATTTCTATCAGCGTTTCGTGAAATTCGCGAGTGATTATAAATGACGTGGCGATAAAACACCCAAACAATCCAAACCAAAACAATATAAATCCGTATAATCCTCCCCAGAAAACGACTCCAAACGATACGGCCATAGTTGATAATAATAGTAAAAAGTAATACATTAGCGCCCTCCTTTGCTTCTTTTTACCTTATATCCCTGACTTTTTAATTCCATTATGCAAAGTTCCAAATATTTACAAGCCGGTTGACCATATCCGCCATAGCAAATCAATGGGCCGTGAGTTACTACAATGTTTGTTTTATATTTTCCAGCATTACATTCGTTCATTTTTAATACCTCCTTAATATCTCAGCCATGGTTCCGGTGGTTGAATTCACTCTCCTTTTGGTTCAAAGCCCCAGCAACAACCATTTTTATTATGTTCGATGCAAAAATCCAAATGAATTTCTCCGGACTGGTCTTTGATAAAATCTCTTTTGTATTGCCAAAAATATTTATCACATTGATTTGTTATATCATCCATGCTAAAACCGCTATTTGAAATGGGGGTTGCAAATTGATTATTTTGATAATGCTTACATTCCTTACATATTGACCATCTACGTTTTGCTAACCAATATAGTAGTCTAATCATCCTTTATCACCTCCTAAAAATTCCATCATCTTTTTCGATAACTCTGTTTCTTTTCCATAACAATTTTCGATTTCTTTCACCGCTTGTTCTATCATCTTTTCCGCCTCCAAATTATTACTACACCTATTGTAACAACAACACAGCCTATTACTCCCGCCAAATTCGGCCCAATTTCAATCATTTCAGCCCTGCCTCCTTCAAATGTCTATCAATACAAGCTTTTAATGATTTATCCCGAAACGGTATCCAGCACAACATTAATCGTTTTGCTTGTTCGTCCCAGTCTCTATGCGCCGCTTCAATAGCTGCCTTTTCTGCGTCTGTATATTGCTTTTTCATTTCCCGGCTCCTTTCAAACAAAACCCTGATTTTGTTTAGTTGTGTACCAATTGCCGTTCACGGTATTAAGTTCAAACGTTTCTCCGTGTAGCGCCCCATATAATTCGATTTCCGCGTCCGTACAATTTTTCAATCTTCCTGCAAAAACCTCATTAATTTCGCCCAATGTTAGATTTTTTTCATTGAGATCGATTATCTCGCCGTCGATTGTCAAAGTCGCCCATCCATAGCAATCGCAAAGTCTGTCAGCGTTAATAATCGTTGTCTGTTCTGGACTGCAATTCAAACAACCGTAAAATTGTGGATTTTCAATCGGTTTGTTTTTCATCACATATAACCCCATACCCTTAATTGTTTTATCGCGTCATCAATCCCCTTACAAACCGCCGTTTCCCATCCGTAAGCCGCTAATATATTCAGCCAAAAACGTTGATTATCCGATACCTTACTGCCCTTAACCCGTTTCAATTCAATCGCCGCGCCAACTGATTCTGGGCAATTCGGGGGTTTATCGAATATAATCACGTCCGGAAATCCCGGCTTCACTCCTAACCGCTTTCTTTTGGCTAAATACTGTGGTTTTGCTTTGGTTTCGTTCGGGACGTGTGTCCACAACAACCTTAGGCTATCTAGTAACTGCGCTAATGCTTCCTGATCCTGTTCCTCTTTTGCTATTATCTGCATCCTTGCCCCTCCTCTCCTTCTCTAAATCAATATCTATAATCATTGCTACAAGCAAGTTTTGTTTTAGTATTCGTTTACTTGGTGATTTTATTTGCATGGTTCGCAATTTGTAGCCTCCTCGTCACCCATAATTTCATCAAGCCATTTATCGCAACATGTAATACAGGTATAACATTGTTTAGGCCCATCCAAAAAGCAAGTTTCATATAAGGCATTTTCACCAATTTTAATTGTTTCGCCGCAATTACAACATTCATGGTCTTTTCGGACTTTTACAACTTTTTGAGTTTCATATTGGGTATCTTCATCAGACCCGTAAAATTCAGTTGATTCATAGATTTTCTTTGAGTATTTCATTCCCATCCCCCCAATTCCTAATTTTCGTAAATGTTGCCGATGATTTCAAATAGTTTTCTGCAGCTTGGTTCCATTGCTCCAGGAATACTAATAAGCCAAGTACATAATCCACCTTTTCCGGGTAATGGCTCTATTTTAAAGCCCGTAGTATTCCATTTAATTATTCCGATACAATCCTGATTCCAAAAACCTTCGCCTGGTTTATAAACATAATGAATAATATCCCCCTCACAAATCTCCTTGCCGTTTTTGTCATGTAGGCCGGTAAATTGCATTAATTCAAGCCGATCACATTCAAACAAACGTAAATTATATATTGATTTTAATTTATCCCAATCTATCATTTTTTTGTGTTTTTTATCCCACGCCCTAAATTTAATCTCTCTGCTCATTTCGCCCTCCTAACAGCTCGGGGTTATCCCATTTGTTTCCAACTAATGTCATTATTTTATTCCAAAAACTAAGCCCAATATAGCTCGAACTGCCAATTTGTTTACCCATAATTGCTATATCGTTCCAAACAACTTGATATTTGATATTTGAATCGCCAAGATTAAATATGTCACCTTCAAACCACCATATACCATTAATCTCAACGCCCATACCAACGGTTTCTGATCTCACCCGATACGCCCACGGCATACCAGCACTGTTTGAGATATAAAATCCTTTTTCTGGTTGGCCTTTATACCCTTTTGATTCAGATAAAAGTCCGAAACACCATTCGCCATTAATTGTCTCCCCGCGAAATCTAACCATTTCATTCACTCCTTTTGTTGCAATCTCCTTAACGCGCTATACATAATTTCCCGCTCGGCTTTTGAGTTTTTTTCAAACCCATTTCTAACATCACAATTTCCCTTGTAATTTTTGTGGATACATCTTGCCGCCAGATTTTCATCCACCCATAGCAGACCCCATCCATCTGGCAAATCCTTTTTTTGTAGCAGTCCATTCGGGCAACAATAAAATCTTTGTGTTCCCATACCAATCGCCGGACAAATTCGGAATGGTTTTTGCCTATCTGCCACAAAATCAGATTTTGACATTTTGCACTCGACCAATATCGACAAATCAGCCCCGCCGAATCCGATTACATCCGGTATCTCATTGTTGCAAACCGCTGCGCGTAGTTCTTTTAGCGCCACCCCGCAGCTTCCATTTTTTAGTACCCATTTGTAAGCTGCGTTAACTAAATCTGTATGCGTCATATGTCTCCTTTTGTTACATTTCTGTAAATCCACTAAAGTTTTAATTTGAAATGCCGAATTTATATGTTATGTATGCATTTTTGAGAGGGATTAAAGTCTAACGATTAAATACCTTAACCCCTCCGGTAATCTTTTTTTATCGTCACGCTATCAATGGCAAATCGATCAAATTTATTGTTGTGGAGTCGTAGCCTCCTTTGCTTTTCGCAATGCCTCCGGATTGCCTTTTCGATTGCTAAATGGATTCTTACCCATCCGAAATAGATATAACGGGCAACGCTCGACGGTACAATTCCTTACCTCGTCCTGCTGCTGGCAAGTACAATCCATACATTTGTTTCTAATTGCTTTTCCTAATACACTCATATCAATATCACCTCATATTTATTATTTTTACACGTAAATGCAATGGTTTTTGCAGGTTAATGCATCTCGGCTTGTATTCGTACCCTTTAAATTAAATCAGGATTAAATCGGTAAATTAAGCTCTATTCCAGAAATTGCTTTTAGTATTCCGATACTTCCGCTCTATCTTCAATCTCTTGGGCTACATTTGTAAAATCAATCGATGCTAGAATTGCCTTAATTTCCTGCTGTTTCTCCAAATAATTCGTTCCATAACTGGCAGGCCCGATATAGTCTGAAATTGTTTTTGTTACCGCTTGACGTATCATTTCGGCATCAATTTCAACGTCAACATCAACATTGATTATCATTTAAATCATCCCTTTCATTTATTAAACGTCTGCCCGCTCGACCTTTCTGCTTTTGCCACAAAGTATTTCATCAATTTCAAATGATTTTCTACCGTTTCCCCTGCTGCCAATGCGTCTAGATAAATACCGACTATTTTTCGTAAATTTCGCAGTGGTTCGATTTCTGCTGTCAGCTCTGCGATGCGTTGTGTTTTATGGCTATTGATTGTTTGCAAGTTGCTGATTTTATCGCTGATTTCTTTGGTCGTAATTGCTCCTCATTAAATAAATTTGGTTGTTCCATTTCCTCATGTTGCGGAATAAATAACATTTCTTGTGCTGCTTCTTTTTCGAATCTTCTACATCCGTCATCAAAATATTCTGGATCAATTTCGCATCCCCAAAAGTCAAAACCCATTATTCTGGCAGCAATTCTGGATGATTGTGATCCTAAATGGGTATCTAGGATTTTATCACCCGGTTTGGCATAGTTTTTCAGTTGCCAAATATATAGAGCAACGGGTTTTTGGGTTGGATGAATGCGAGTTTCTTTATGTTTCATATCTTGTTGAAGCATGCCATTCCATTTGTAGCGAAAAATTTTAACACTTTCAATTAAATCAATGCTCGCCAATTCGCAATCACTAAAAGGCGTATTGTCATTGACTTTATCCCAAACAATCCTGCCAACCGGTTGCAAAAAATTATAATAATTGCATCCCCAAATTATTTGATGGTCAGAAGCTCTTTTTAATTCATCATAATATTTTCGAGTGGGAATTCCAGAATCCCAAAACTTAACATTACCTTTGTTTTCTTTACGAGCATTATTAACCCGACTGTTAAAATAGTCATCCTTGGCAATTCCCTTAAAATACGGCGGGTCGACTATCGCCAAATCAAAATATTTATCTGGAAACTTTGCCATAAAGTCCATGCAGTCACAACATTCAACGATTGATGTTGGGGTCATTTTTTTAATCCTCTCTAAATAATCGCACTTTTCGCAGTAAACCCATATATTATCAAGCTGAAATAATGGTCTGCCACATTGACATTTTTGAGTTAGTTTTATGATTGTGTGGCCGTTGCGGTTCATGTTTGGCCTCCTTATCTCTTCCGGTAATCCTCAAAATTCATTTCTTGACCGCGACACATTTCCCACAATCTTGATGAAATTGCTTTCGCGTTTTCCTCGTTGTTCTTGGTTGTGAATCTTTGAGTTAAATCATCGATATCATAATTCGTAGTAATAACAAGCGGTAAATTGTTTTCGTAACGCTCGTTAATAATGTGATACAGCTTTTCTAAAACCCATTCATTTACCCGCTCTTTACCTAAATCATCAAGTATTAGCAAGTCAACCGTCCCATATAGGTCGAGAATTTCAGCTTCGGATTCATCCCGGTCGTAACTTTCTTTAAGCTTCCCTAAAAGGCTTATTACAGTCCCAAATATTACTGGCGTCCCTTTCGTGATTAAATAATTTGCTATCGCCGCCGCTAAATGGGTTTTCCCGCTTCCGAAACTACCATTAAAATTAAGCCCAATTCCCTCGGTTTTGTACTTTTCAAATTCTATTGCATACTTTTGAGCGGTTTCAAAAATTATTTTATTGTCATCAAAAACCTGAAAGTTCTCGAATGTCCGGTTTTTAAATCGCTCGCCTAATTTACTTTGCTTGAATAACTTTTCGATTTTTGCCTGATGTTCAGCTCGCGTCAGGGCTGTTTCCTCATCAATCAACCGTTCCTCTTCTTTTTTAGCAGCTTCATACCGTTCTTTTACGGCTCCTTCACATTGACACTCTTCAAATTTGTTCCAAGCGATTATTTCCCGCCTCATCATTGCCCGCCGTCCGATTGGGTTTAATTCACTACCGCAATAAATACAATTTATGGATTCAGGCGGTTCGAACGCAAATGCGAAATTTAAATATTCAGCTTCATCCGGTGTAAAAAAAACTGTCATTTCCGTTATCTCTTTAATTGAGAGGGCGGGAATTAAACCGTTTTGATTCGGCTGATTGTTGTTTAGGATTTTGTTTAGGGGTTTCATTGGTGGCCTCCTTGTTTGCTTTTCTTTCCCAATTAAGGATAGTCATATAATCATTCTTATACTTGACTCCCTTGCTGCCTTTATAGAGGTTTAGGTTTTCAACCCGTTCATTGGTTCCTGTCTCACCGAATTGCTCTATAAGTTTTTTATGTTCCTCTTCGGTCATAGTCACAAATTCGGCATATATGTTTTTTACATTCTTATCATTCTTATCATTCTTATCATTCTTGTTAGTTGTCGGTGCTTTGTCGGTGCTTTGTCGGTGCTTTGTCGGTGCTTTGTCGGTCTCTTTGTCGGTCTGTTCATCCCAGCCTTGATAAACACCCCAATTAACAATGTTTATAAGCCTTCCTGTCTTTGTCGTTTTGTTTGTCAAAAATTCGAGCTTTTCGAAATTTACTAATGCGGTTCTCACGGATCTAATACTGACGCCGCTTTTCGTCACTATCGATTGGAGGCTTGTTACAAACTGACCAGGTTCCGCCTTAAACTTATCACCATTCCAAATCCACTCTCTTTCTTGATGATTAGCCATCATCAATAGAGTGATCAATACAACCTTTTGCTCCGGTTTGGATTGCGTCCATATTGCTTTTTCCATCAAGCACCGATAAAGTTTCACATATCCTTCAGGTGCCGCCATATCATTTAATCTCCTCCTCCGCTTTCCGCAACCAATACTCCCTTAATTCCTCAGCCACGCGTTCCCGCTGCCCTGGTTCTGTCAGGTTGACTAAAACCGATTCGCTTATCAATTCGAAAGCTCGTTCCAGCACTTTGTTTTTCTGAAATAGTTCGTCTTTTTCGGTCAAAAGTTGATATTCGTCAAGGTTGGTCATTCACTCACCCACTTCCAATAAACAGTAATTTCAAAACAAAAAATTATGAATTTAATTTCGCATATAGAATTTATCCGGCACCAGCCGAACCCAAAGGCAATCGCTCCGGATTGTTTCCCTAAAGTTTGTCGACAATATATCTCTGCTTGTTTCATTCATTTGCCCGCTTTCTCAAAATCTTTTCCCACAAATATCACAAATTTGGCATTCTGGCTGCATCACACATTCGCCGGGAATGTAGCTATACTCAGTATGATTTATTTTGTGTCCGCAAGTTGGTTTAAACCGTTCAAATCGCTCCTTGTGCCTTTTCTGCTTATAACCGCATTTGATATGCATATGCCTATCAAAACCGCATATTGTCACTTCAAAATCGCAATCATCAAATTCTTTACAAAAATGTCTTTCGTAAAAATACCGCTGCCCTTTTTCAATTTTTCTGCCGCAAATGTCACAAACATGATCTTTACGGGCTTTTCTAATCTTCACTCAATCACCTTCATTCGGATAAATATTGACAGCATAGCCGCCTTTATGGTCATTTGTAATTACCATTTTGTGGCCTGACTCGTCGATCGCTTTAACAACTCGGTAACCCGTTAAAACAATGCCAATAATCATCCCGGTGATTAAGCCAACAAGTAGCAGAAACATTAGTGTTCACCTGCTTTCTCATTAACCGCTTCAACAATCAAATCCGCCAATTCTCCATATCGGTTTTCTTTCCAATCAACTCCATTGCAACCGATTAAAATCAATTCATTACCAAATTTGATATAGTGAGCTTCTGAATAAGGATAATTGTTTAAATAATCAGTATAAATTACATGCTCTAGTTTCATTTTGCCCTCACCTCTGCCACAAATACCATCGGATTATTAGCCCAATTATAGCCCGGTTTGGCGCGGGAGTCCCAAGTTTTAGTAAACACGGGCTTGCCCGTAAAATAGCCCCGATTATCGCCCCAATATGTCCATTCAATCCCTTCGGCATCAATATCTTTTTCAGAAATATCCTGTACCCGCTCCACCCAAATCCGCTCAGGCACAATGGTCAACCGGGAGGCTTCGCGAGGCATGGTGACGGGTGATTTCCAGCAAAATGGTTCGACTATTGCCGATTCGGGAATATCTGGGTTGTCATCTGTAGCCTGATAAATATAAGTTGGATCGTAGGGAAGACCTCCGGGAGTTGAATCGCCACGCTGCCAAATTCCCCACGTCTCCTTACACCAAATTTCCTCCCCGGCCGCACCGAACGGGCAGGTGAAATGCTCTGAGCAGCAAAAATCATCATCATACCAAAACATCTTATCCTCATATTTACCGCTCGTTTCACGGCCTAATTTATAATTGTCGTTCGGCGGTTGAACCTTGCAAACTCGCCTTATCTGCCCATGTCCATTCTTTTGCAGGTTTTGAAGTTCGAAGTCATACAGAATAATTGATTTCATTGTGATCATCCTCCCATCTTTGACATTATAAATAGACAAATCCCTATCATTCCGGCAACCGCTCCCAATATAAATCCGATGATAATGCCACCATAAAATGGGTTCATTGGGTACCCTCCTTGAATTCCTCGTTGTATGGCACAAAAGTACAAGTGGTATTATAGAAATCCCAGCGCCCATGTTCGTCTTGACGCTGTTCTGCGTTTTGGTATAGCCACCCGCCCGGAACGCGGGTTATTCCCATCATATCGTTAATCACGCAACATTCATGCAGTTTCAAATCATAAATGTTCATTTCGATATCTCCTTAAATTACCTGCTTCAACCACTTCACCAAGATTAATACGCCAATACTCACCAGCAAGATCTAATCGAAACCCATTAGAAAATGTTGTATATATTTGGAATATAGTATCAAATCCTTCAAACTCAGCGATAAAATAGGGTTTATCTTTTCCGTATCCATTCGTAAATTTCACAAAGTCGTATTTTCGTTCCTGACCATTACGGTCATATAGGCGCATTGTCATCCATCTGCTTTTTTCGCGTATTTCAAAGTTTTTTTCCCCGGTAACCATCACGTCAAACGGAGCTTTTTTAATGGTTAAGGTTAATGTGGTCATTGCGCGGCCTCCTTGAAATGCTTTTTAAGCGTTTCTAAGCAATTTAATCCATAATTACCACCAGGACAATTATTTTTTAACGGGCATCCTTCACAATTTCCTCTTACAGTATGCATAATCCATTCACACGCCCGTTCCAAGGATTGGGTTAATTCGACATTTTCCCGCTCCAATTCCACCACTTTAGATTCGATTTCTACCCATGATTTTGCAGTCATGATTTCACCGCCTTTAACTCGACTTCTAAAGGTTCGGATTCCCATTTTAGATCAGGAAACAAATCTTTAAACATCCTCGTAGAATCGTCAAAACTAATCCAATAATCTTCGCTCGCCATGCGTATAGGTTTAGTCGCGTGAAGGCTTATAGTACCGTCACCATTTCTTGCTACCCACATTTTATCCCCTTCCCGGCGCTAGGGTTACTAGCGCCAAATGAATATTTCTACCGTCTGAAACTCATTGAATCTTCTGAATATACCCTCACTCCGGGAATGTTAGTAGCGCCCTTTAACGCCGTAACCACGCCGCGAATTGACTGCTCGTTAACCATTAAATATTCACGTGGGATTAACTTATCGTTTACAATTTCGAATTTCCAAATCTTTTTGGTTGACTCGCCTTTTTGTTTTTGAATCGGTTTAGCATAATAGGGAACCACAACCGGCGCAACGTCTTCCATTTTGGAAATAGTTTCTTCAGCCTTTTCAAACCGGTTTTGTTCCATTTGCTTTTCGGCTAACTTTGCCAATCGTTCCCGTTCTTTTCGGGCTTCTTCTTCGGCTTTTAATCGAGCAATCCGGGCTAATTCGTCGGCTTTACGTTGTTCTACTTGGTCAAAGGCTATAATGGCATCTTTGAGCTTTTTAACCATTGTTTCACAGGCGGTTGCAGGAGGCTTGTAAAGTTCCCTAATGCTGTCGGCGGCGGCTTCGATTGGTCTGGTTTGGTTCAACCGTTCCTCATCCAATGACTTTTTAATTTTGTTTAATTCAATTCCTAAGCTGGCCGCATTCGCCCTTTGCTCATTACCATCAATAGTTAGCACGCCGACTTCTAATTCGTGGGCGCCGGCTTGTTTAACAAGCTCTTGTGCTGCCGGTGATAAAGCTATTAAAAATTGTCTAATTTCAATTTTTGTTTCTTGGTTTGTGGTTTCATTCATTTCATTTTCCTCCTAATTTCCATTTGTAAACGTTGAGTGCTGATAAAAAGATGTTAAAATCGTTGTCATTGTTAAGTCTATGTAATTTATAATTGCCATCGTCTTTCAGTTGCAAGGCATAGCGTTTACATTTTAAATCTGTATATGCCCTGGCATATGCAGCGGTTTGCGGTCCAACCGACATGGGATCAAACACTCCGGTCTTGATGTCTAACAGTGCCTTTTTGCCATTTAAGATTCCAAACCGATCTAGCTTTCCGGCGTATTTGAGGGCGGGATCAAAAACCATCCTTTCCATATCGATGATCTCAAACCCCGATTCAAATTTAAAACGTTGGTACGCTTCAAGATATGGAATAATCCGATCATCCAAGGAACCATAGTCAAGCTCGTTTTGATCATCCAATTCTGTTGCTAAATGTACCATAGTTCCTAATTCGGCTTTCCATTGAAGGATAGTCGATGAAATAGCTGACAAGTCCGGCAAACCTACCGCCGAAAGGATCTGTGTCACGGAAGGCAGCGTTAACCCTTCAAAAGTATATTTATGATTTATTTCGTCGAAGCTAATTTCTGGCAATCCCGGCACATTACATCACCACCAAACTTTTTATTACACCACTCAATTATTGCCGCTACTTCTGCTTCGCTTTTTGCCAAAGGTTTGCCACATTTAGGGCAAGGCATAATGGTTTCGTCATTCGGTTGTTCGGTTTGTGTTGTTTGCGTCTTGCGCTGCGGTTGCTTGACCGGTTCTTTTGTTGATGGTGTTACATTTTCAATATCTTCCTCATCGATAATGTCTTGTGTGAATATATCACTCGCGGCGGTCGCCGAAAGAATCCCGTCGACATAAGCCCGTTTCTTCGCCATTTTTAGCACCGTGTTATAGGTATCTGCAATATCTTGATTTTCCATTTTCTCCCCAAATTCACAAATTTGCCAAACACCTTCAATTTTTGCGGCACCATATCCGGGCCCGCCCAGCAATTGTTGCGCCTCGGTTACTTGCCCTTCTTTTTTTAAATTCCAATATTCTTTCGGGACGGGTTCGCCAGTTGGTTTCTTTTCACCGCCGCGATAACGATATTTAGATTCCATCGTTGAGCACGATCCGATCCCAGTTGCAATTTCTAAACCGGATGAACTTAAAATGTGACAATATACCGTTATTTCCACATGACCGTCATGACCCGCCATCTTTTCAACTCTAATATCACGATCATTGTCAATCACAGGGCGCAAATGGAAGGTCAAGGACAGCTTTTCCGCTCCTGGCTTAAGTAACACTTTCTTGTCGCCACATCCAGGTATTTTTCCATAATGTGTTCCGTCTTTCATTACTTTTTTCATGACTTCCTGAATGAGATTAACCTGCATTTGAATCTCATTTGCACTAGAAAACGTCTGTAATTCGTTCATTTATCTTCTCTCCTATCAATTTTTCTCGCCATTTCTTCCGGGTAATTATCTATCCGTTGTTTCTGTTTCGAATCGTTCTTTCACAAGCCCAAAATATTTCATGACCTCTTCTTCTCCAACATCATCCAAAAGGCGTTCTAGCTCAACGTCGTTCAGCCGATATTCGGTTTTTCCGTTGTTCCAATAGGTAGATTCACAACTCCCGGCTATTACTTGTAAATTCAACCTTTGACCCCTCCTGACATATAAAATCGATATTCTTTCATAAAATAGTTCACGTTAATTTTTGATGCATTTGAGGCATAAAGCGAAATCTTTGATAGAAAATCCCGCATTATCTCGCATTGACTCGGTGTTAATGCCTCGGTCATCGGGCATCCCGTAGGTTTCATCGTTATTCCTCCTCGTTTTGTAATTGGTCAAGATATTTCGCAAAAGTTCAGTCGTTCCAGCTTCACGAATCATTGCTAAAACCTCACTTATCGTTTATAATTTGATTGATGATTTTTCTTAATCTTCCCAACTCGCTACAGTTGGGAATTTTTCATCTGGAAGCATAACGGGCATTACAACAGCTATCATTTTGCCTTGAGCTTTAACTACCACCGGTTTGTTCCATCCCGAACCATAAAATTTGTAATAAGCGCTGCCGATAAGGTTTATATAAACTTCGCTGATAGATACCGGTTTTTTATCTTCGGTCAAAAACATTAAGTTGTTTTTTCCGTCATAAAATGTGCTGTTCCAACGCGAATAAATTAATTCGGTATTTGCCCCTTTGGTAAATTCATCCACCTTGGCAATCATATTAGGCGCGTTTTCCTGTTCCGTTCCATCGAGGTAATGATAATTTTTTCTACGCGCCGGTAGTTTAGGCCACATTACACGGCTTTCAAAAACAGGGCTACTAGGTTCCAAGATTAGTAAGCAACTACTATCAGAAATTGCTATTTTGCCATCTTGCAATCCGCCGATAAAAACATGGCCGTATTTTAAAGCCTTGGCAAAATACTTTTTAATTGCCGGTTCGTTCATAATTTTCCCCTTTCTGCTCTGAAAAGCATTATTCTTCGATTTCGATCACATCGGTATACGACCTGACAATAAGACCTTTCAAAGCCCATTTATTGGCAATTTCAGGATCTGATGTAATACCGACTGGGAAAGTTAATTTGGGCTGGAAACAGCTCCAAAACTCAATCTTTTTCTTAACCATCCGTTTCGGAGGTTCGGGAATTTCGAATTCTGGCATTGACCAATATAGATCTGGATACTCTCCAAAGGCATAATTATTTTTAACCCTAAACCCATATCTGTTATAAGGAACCATATTGCCATCTTTGAATCTACAAATCAAGTAAGTTGTTTTATCTTCGTTCCCATCTACCGCCAAACCACATTCAGCTATCGCCCCGCTACCAAATCGAAAACTAAAAACTCGATCCCCTTTTCTTGATTTCGACAGGTCATTCTTTGAAAAATTCATTATTCTGCCTCCTTGTTTAAATCATCAATCATTTCTAAAACTTCATTCAATACTAAAAGGCAGATAAACCCATAAGATTGATACAAGTCGGGGCCTTCTAATCGTTCTATTTTAGCCTTTATTTGTTCTTTGAGCTGTTGCAATTCATTCATCATTCTGCCTACTCCACCTCAAATTTGACTTCGTTCGGAAAACATTCTAATTTAATCCATTCCGGGTCAGTGCCGGACTTGGGATGTTGGGAAAACGCTGGGCACCAAGGGCCACAGGGAGTGCCAACGCCGTTTTTAATGTTTTTAGGGCATAACAGGCGGTGGCTGTTTCTTGTTAAATATGTGATCCCGTTGTCGTTTTCGTCGATTTTTACTTTCATCCCCCCACCCCCATCCGAATTAATAACCCGGTCAGATGTATTACCCCATGCATCATTAACACCCCGGCAACTAGCATCAACAATGCCTCGATTCCTTCCCGATCAGTAATCATAGCCACCGCCTCCGACCTGGAATGTAACCTATAACCAATCCAAAAATGCGACATGACATTTGATAAACCGGGCCGGAAAATGTACGTCTTGCTTGAGCTATAAAGGTGATCATTTACACAGCCTCCTTAGTAAGCCATTGGGCGAAATCTCGAATGAATTCAAATTCATAAACTTCACCATACAATTTAGCCGACATTAGCGCTTCTTCGAGCGTATAGTGTTCTCCATTTCGGTTATAATGCGAGTCACTCAAAGAGCACCAAATAAACGGATCACTCAATTCATTGCCCTGATGAAGTTTAAAAAGATTACCGTTATATTCTTTGAGCACATAAATACGGGATAGACTACACTCCCCAACTCTTACCTCATCTGTTCTGTCATCAAACATAACTCGTTTCATTATATAGCCTCCCTATTCTCCCGGTACCATTGCCGGATTTTATTGTTCTCCGCCCGTTTCTCCCTGCGTTCCTGGAGCTGTAAGCTTGTCCATGGATCGCGCTTGCGGAGACGGCGTTTGCGGGATTTTGAGCGCATGGATAACACTCCTTACAAATTTAATAGTTAAGCAAAATATCTTTATTTAAATCCTGCTGGATAAACTTAATAAGCATTTGTGATGTCATTTGGTTCAAGCAAATCAGCGTATCACTATCGCCATCCTTAAGCCTAATAACTATGCAATTATCGCTGTTGTAGCTAATTTGAGGGCGACCGTCGAATTGACGTTTGGTTTGAGTAGCAGGGGTTCTTTGAATAACTTGAATCATTGGGGCGCCTCCTCATCTGGGGTATAAGTGCAATATATTTTAATTTCATTCGGGAACGGTCTTAGTGTAGTTTCAAGCCAGTCAGTGGTTTCTCCGTCATCACCCTTGAAAAATTGGTGAACGATGCGGCTGTCAACTGTTTCCATGAGTTGTTTGGCTTGTGTTTCTGTACAAAAGTGCTGATGGATATCGATTGAAAAATCTTTAAATCCGATTTTTTCAAGGGTTTGGGTAAGTTCTTGAAACTTTGTGTTTAGCTCTGAGTTCATAATTTTCCCCTCGCTTTCCAAATTTCCGCAAACAATTAACAAACTTGCGTTAATTTTGCAATGGCCTCACAATTTAACCGGATCTGCTCGACATTTTTAATTTCGCGTTTTGATTCTTGCTTATTCCAACCTGCTAAAAGTTCAATTTGCTCGATTACTATTTTCTGGATGTACATTTGCTCTTTGGTTACCATTGTTTTCACCTCCCCTTATTCCGAATAATTCACAGAGACGGGATTTAATGATTTTATAAGGTATCCCCTCCCTGTAATAATGATATCCCTCTCTAATTTCGCCCATCGGAGTTTGCCCGGTATGAATCCATCTAGTAAAAGTAATCCTCCCTATTTTGACTAATTTTGCTGCTTGGGTAATTGAAATGATTTCGGGAAAGTCATCGTAATTCATGAGAAACCTCCTTAAGCCACATACTTAACTAACATTTCTTTGATGATTGAGGTGTAAATTTCTTTAAGCTTTGGATCTGCCTCGATTACATCTAGCTTACAAAGATTATCAATTTTGCCCTTTGTTGCCCCGGCCAACTCGTAGCGCCGTCGAAGGTTAGAAAGTCTAACCGATAGATCACAATGTGCCCGAGCTTCCAAAATTTCATAGCTTGTCCGACCTGCAATTTGATAAATGTTTTCCTTAACCGTGGTTTTCATGGTTTGAGCTACTTTCCGCAGGTTTTCGCTTGCCCACTTACGCCAATTATCATCCCGGCCAATGATGGTTTCTTTGATGGTTGTTAAGGTTGATTCGGTTTGTTCGACCCTCGATTCGATTTGTTGTTGCCTTAACTCGATACTAATTAAGGCTTGTAATTGAGGGCTTAGAGTTTGAATGACTGGTTGTTTGATTTCCTGTTCCATCTTATTAAAGGCTTTTATGTAGTCCTCTTTGAATTGTGCCGCCTTTGACCCAGTAAAACCCATTGCTAAAAAAGTAAAGCCGTCGCGGGTTAGTTCAAACATAGGAAGAGTTCTACCGGTTGAGTCGGTATATTCACTGGGCCGAAAATTCGTCTGAGTGAATTCCTCACTGCATTCAAGATTTCTAACTGCTTCAATAATATGTTTGTGAAGTTTTTCAAACACTTCTGCCACTTTTAGTGAAGTGGTGATCACTTTTCCGCTTTGAACCGTTACTAAATCGTCCATTTTATCGACCTCCTGTCAACTTGATTTTAAATCAACATTCAAGGTAAAAAAATAGTGTTGGGAGTTTTCTTTAATGCTTTACAAATTTCAAGCGCCGTTTCGAGTCTTAACCCGCGATCACCTTTTTCGACTTTCCTAATATAATCAGGAGATAAGCCCACCACCTGCGCCAAGTCATTTATGCTCATTCGTGATTGTTCTCGGTAGTACTTAATTCTGTTTGTCATTTAATACCACCTCCTGCCTGTATTTTATTTTTGACTACATGAATAATATATCACATACCGGACGTCTAATCAAGCGATTTACAATAATATATGACGTTTCGTCACATATTATTTTAAAATACTTGATAGATTATCATTTACAAATACTCCAAGTCTTGATATAATCATACCGGAAGAAGGTGATGTATTGAAAAGCGAATTTTGTAAAAGATTGAAAAAACTAAGAAAGGAAAAAGAGTTAACACAAAATGATATTTCGAATTTTCTTGGGCTCGCTTCTTATACAACGATTTCGAAATGGGAAAAGGGAGTCAATGATCCGCCGATTGAATTATGTGTGAAGCTGGCTGAATTTTTTAAAGTTTCTTTAAATTATTTAGTTGGTGAATCCAATCAGCGGCAAGAAGATTCCGAGCTAGAAAAAGTTCCGGTTACGGTTTTTACCCAATCCGACGTAACCCTGATCCAGCGATTTCATACCATGTCATCAATCGGTCAAAAAATGATTCTTGACATGATGGACAGTATAGAAAAAATGGAGAAGCGGAACTGACAACAACAAGATGGTGAAAGCCATCTTTTTACATATAATAAATTTAAGAAAGGGAGCGAAGATAGTATGAATCTAAAACCGGATTTGTTCGCATGAATTTTTGGATAATTTTAATAGCGGGATTTATTATTGGTGTCTTTACTGTGTTTTTCGTTTTGGGAATATGTTCTATTGTGATAGAACATCGCAGCAGAAAAAGAAGCAAATTAAATAGAAGGTGATTTTGTGAAAGGTTATAAACAAAAACGAGGAAAAAATTCGTATAGGCTCGCCGTCTACGTTGGGCTTAAGCCGGATGGAACAAGCGATTACATCAAAGAAACGATTCACGGTAGCAATAAAGAGGCAGACAAACGGCTTGCAGCAATGGCAACCGAAAACGACAGGGGCGAATATACTGCGCCCACGAAACAGACATTTGGTGAATATCTGCTCACGTGGCTAGAATATATCAAAGGGCAAGTATCTGAAGGGACATACGAAAACTACTATGGATATTATAAAAACCATATCAAGAATGACTTAATTAGCCGAGTAAATATTGCCAAATTAACCGCTTTTGATTTACAAAAATTTGTTAGTAAGCTTGCCAAAAGCAAGACATTAGTCAAATATAGACCAAACAATATAATATCGCCAAAAACTGTCAAAGAAATTTTATGCATGATTAAAACGGCGCTCAAGCAAGCTTGTATATGGCAAATAATCAAAGATAACCCGTCACAATATGTCACGCCTCCAAAATCAGTCAAATACCATGCTAAAGTTTTTGACGATGAAGAAATCGTTAAATTTTTAGAAGCGGCTGAAAATGATAGGTTTTATTTTTTATTTTTGATAGCCATTTATTTAGGGCTTAGGAAAGGGGAAATTCGGGGCTTACGTTGGCAGGATATAGACACAAGCAAATGTAAATTAACGGTCGCGCAATCGGTAAGACGGGGCGGCTATGAATCTCGATACAAAGACCCTAAGACTGAAAACAGTAATAGCACTCTGCCATTTGAAGAATGGATGGTACCATTATTTTTAAAACAAAAAGCGGCAGTTAATATAATGAAATTAAAATACGGGAGTCATTGGAACGATAACGATTTAGTTTTTCCATCTATAACGGGAAACCCAACCAACGTAAATGTATTGACAAAACATTTTTGCGATATAATGGATAAGGCGGGGCTAGAACATATCAGATTCCATGATTTAAGGCATTCGTGCGCCACATTATTATTAACCGCTAACGTCCACCCTAAAGTAGTACAGGAACGCCTCAGACACGCCACGATGGGAACAACGATGGATCTATACAGCCATGTTATTCCAAAAGTCCAAGAAGAAGCAAACCGGACTATGAGTAAAATATTAAATATAAAAAGTAAATAGCAAAACAGAAAACCGCTTATAACAGCGGTTTTTTAGTTGCATGACCAATTTCATGACCAATTTTGTTTTTTTTAAATATTTTTTGCTTGTCTAGCTGGTGTTATAAATGGTGCGGGTAACAGGAATCGAATATGAGACCGATATTATTTATATTGTTCTAGTCTGTTCTAAAATGTTTGTTATGCAGGGATTTATTAAAACAACTCTTTTATTTTGTTCCAAACAGTTCTAATTAATTCCGCTTTTTCATAACCAACCCATGACCGGTTATTTTTTTGCTCTTCCTTATAAATTAAGTTTTCCTTCCGCACAGTCAAACCTTTTATTAGCAAGTGCATCAAATAGAGCGTTTTGTTTATTAAGTTTATTTCGTATTTAAACATTACTTTCCTCCTTGTTTTTTAATAAACTGCCCGCAAAGATCCGCTCCAAAAACCGATCTGCAATTGTTAAATTCACCTCCATCCTTTTTTGTTAATAATCACAAAATAAACTTGACATAAATATATATATAAAGTAAAATAATGGAGCTCGTGTAATTTTTATATAAAGCCTTTCTAGCACTTTGGGGAAGGCTTCTTTTTTGATTTGTTAACAATCTCATTATACTACCATAACATTTTGTTAACAAGCGGGAATATTATTGTCAACTAGAGAAGGGTTTTAGGTTGGCATTAAAGAATTAAAGTGGAAAATAAAAAGAGCCGTCAGGCTCCTTACCGACCGTTTATTGATCTCCCCATTCGCAAGGGAAAAAATATCGCTTGCAAATAGGGCAACGCTTTTGCTTGTTCCCGGCTTTAATTTGGGATTCCACAAAATCACTCCAACCATTGTAAGAAGGTTTTACAGGTCTGTGCCAAGAGCAGCAACCATCAATTTCGCCGTTGTATTCTACCCATTCACCATTTTTTAATTTTGCTTTGGTTCCGGTCGTCAGACTCATAAAGACGGGGCTTTCGTTATTCATTTTTTTACCTCCAAACAAGCTAACAAAAAAGCTTTTGTTCGCTGCTCAGGAGTAGCATGGATACAATTCCAAAAGTCTAATTTTAACCCTTCCATTTGGCAACAAATTGCATCAAGCTCGTCGCAATATTTTCCTTGAATTCCCATTTCCTTGACCTTTTCTTCGAGTAGGAGAGCATCCCGAATATCTTCGGCAGGGTTCCACTTTTCAGCAATACCCTTATTGACTATTATTACATTGCCTTTATCATTTACAAAATAAGTTAAGCCAGACGCATTAACCGCCTCATCAAGTTTCAAGCTTTCTAAATATTCAATTCCGACAAATGGCGCAGTCTGCCAATTCAACCACTCCGGCGATCCATTTGAAATTTCTCCTCTAGTCATGAATCCTCCTAACTTGCCCTATTACATCCTCTAAAGCGTCATTATATCCTTTGCAATATGCCGCTTCTTTATCGTCGTCCGGAATATTCTCGTCCAATGGCGAAGGTTCTAAATTATTGATTTTTGATAAAATTTCCTCACGGGTCATGTCTCTTCCTCCGTTTCTTCATGCATTAATTCCATTAGTTCGGCATGCTCTTCCATTCCTATTTTATCATCAACTATATCAATGATCTCTAAGCAATTCATCCTACAGTATATCAGTGCATTCCCTTTAGTATCAAATGATGCAAGCCACATTTCTTCATCTTCGGTATCAACTATAGCCCATAACCATTCTCCGGTTTCGTTGGTGTGGTGTAATATTATCTTTTTCCATTCAATCATGTCAATCCTCCTTCTCACACCAACATTCGTTGTCGGCGCATAGCGTCCCATATTCCTTATATTCGGTTTCATTGCCACAAGTAGAACATTTTACCATCTTATCAATAATAGCGTTATTCTTTTCCCATTGTTCGACCGTTTTCCCAGTCATGCATTCAATGATTTTTTCCTTAGCCACGTCAATCCTCTCCCTCGTATTTGGCTAAAAACTCGCGGCCTCGCCATCCAAGCGTATCGCTAAAATTTGAGTGCTTAAGTGCTTTGATTGCTAATTCCAAAGTCTCTTTGACCTTCAAAAAATCTTCATAAGCAACGAGTTCACCCTCGTCATCAATTTCGAAGTGTTCAATAGCTTCGACTTCCTTTTTAGTTAACACGGCTCCTCCTTAAATAATAATATTATTATACGTTTCTACCGCTTGATATATGCTTGACGTCGATTGTATTATGCACCCGTCCTGTTTAACATCGTATTTAAGGCACTCGGCAGATACAACCATTTCGATTCTTTTCCCGCGACCCGACTTATAGTATGCGATAATTGTTTGCTTATATTCTTTAACCAACATTTTTTTATAATCATCTTCGGATATGATTTGTTTTGGCATGTCAATCCTCCTTGCCCATTAATTTCGCTGCCCAATATCCCGCTCTAGTTTCCCCAGTCTGTTCAATAGAGACGGCTCCAAGCAAAGCGGAATTAAAATCAGGAAAGTATTCATGCGGATTTTCGCCTTTGACAATCGGCATGAAATGTTTTTCTTTAAACGATTTGTTTTCATATTCGACGATAAACATGAAGTCTTTAATTTTAGTAATTTCTTCTATGCGATAATATTTATCGTCAAACAAATCGCGAATTTCATTAAGTTCTTTTTCACGTTCAAATTCCCGCTGCGCCGTCCAATACATCTGAGCCTTTGGAATTGCCAGCATTTTGTCAATAGTTTCTAAAGCTTCTTCAACGGTTTTATTCATTGGTTTCCTCCTTTTTTCGTAAATACCGAATTAATTCAAACAAAACATTCCCAACATTTTCGGCCAAATATATTGAGTCTGGATATTCTAACGATGATTCTAATTCGTGTTGCATCATTTCAAGTTTTGTAAATTCTTTAAGCATTATTTTCCTCCTTCGTTTTCATCACAAACACAGCACCGCACTTGCGGCAATAGATTTTACCTGTGTAGCGTCCTAATGCGTGGGGATGTTTTTGCCTCAATAGCATCTTTCCCCCACATTTAGGACATGGTGTTTGATTGAGTTTCATTTTGTCACCTTCTCATCCAAGGCAATTATTAAGCTTTGTTCCATGATCCCCAATAATCTTCGTAATTCGGCGGAGTCGTAATTATCCAAAGATCTTAACATGCTATTATGCAACCATAAAAGTGATTGTAAAAGCTTTTTATTATCTTCGCCCATTACTTTTCCTCCAATATTCCGGCAATATCGGTCTGTGTACTGAACTAACCGGAATTTCGATTTTAACTATCTCATTTATAGTAGTCGATTCTACCACACCTAATAATTGATCATTTAAATATGCTTTCCCGTTACCTAAATCACGGTTTATTACAATTGAAACATATGCAATATTCATTTTCCTCAGCCCCTTTTCTAATCGGGTATTTTTTTTATTAAATCATTACATTTTTGGCAAATATCTGTTCCTGATAATCGCCGATTTTTTCCGCATATATTGCATTTGTTTCTTTTCTTTCTCCACCACCATATCGACCTATGATAAGAAATTAATTCTAGTCTCCTATACACTCTTAACCAAATACTAATTCCCGGCATTGATTTAAACAAACTAGTTATTAAATTGACTTTCATTTTCCTCCAATCTTCCGGTTCCGGATGGTTCAATCTCCCGTCATTGCATGATAGACCATAGCAGATACCGTATTATCTACCTTTACAATGAATAGCGCCATGAGGCCAACAATTACATTTGTTTTGACATGTTTCAAAAAGATTATTTGGAATCATATTTTCCCCTCCCCAATCAACTCCGGGTTCTCCTTGACGTTGCCGATGATTTCAAGTTTATCTATATCTGACGCATTACTAGAATATATCAAATATCCATAACAAACAGCGACATAGGCCCTTAAAAGTCTATCATCAAAATGGAATACACCGACTTTCTCTTCAACGCTATTTAAGCAATCAAGTTTAAATTTAACAATATGAAAATCATAACAAATCTCATTCCCGTGGATGTCAATCTTTCCGGTGGATTCATAACACTCGGTATCGTCATTATTGGTAAAAGCATATGGTTCCCAAACGGAATCAAGCTGATTTGTTTTATTATTCCATACAATAAATTTATTCATTATCGGCCTCGCTTTCTTCATGATTTGCTATTTGTTTCAACAAATCGCTTATCGCAGCATGATCTTCGTTGGTTAAAAGCCCAAGAGCTCTTAATTTTAATAAAGCTAGTTTTAAAAGTGTCCATTGTCTTGGTGTTGGGTATAATGCGTTCATTTCTTGTCCCTCCTTTCAAAGTATTTGCCGAGGGCTTCCCTGACAATATCCGATTCTGACCATTTAGGAATTCGTTCCGGCCTGCGCTTCAATTCTTCTTTAATTTTTTTCATTTGCTCTTCGGTAATTTGAAAATGTTTGCGGACTAGTTTCATTTAATTTCTCCCATAAATTTGTTTTTAATATCTTTTAGTAAAGACCCGAAATAAATTAAAATATAAACAAATAAAAATTCAGCCTCCAAGCTCGGAGTATTATCTAAATTAAAACTTTTTTCACGTCGCTTATAATTTCTAAAATAAAAACCGCAACGTTTAAATTCGATTAAAACAGTCAATCCTGCCCCTCCGATATCATTTCTATATCCCCATTATATCACAATAGTGGGGACAATGCAATCATAAAAAAATAGCCCCCATTTCTGAGGGTAAAAATAAGATATATATGTTTACATAAACTTTTATCTGTGTTATCATAAAATAGCAAAGCCGAATAGCGGATAACGCTATTTGCCGCCAGCCCGCAAATCATTGTTTCCCGCCAAAGAAGCCGATGATTTGTGGGTTTATTATTTAACCGCCACGTAATTCCTCCAATATTTTTCTACCCGTCTCGACCGTCCCGACACCATTTTTCATGTAATCGAAAAATTCGTCCATCTTTTCTAATCGTTCGAAAATAGGCAGATTGTAGAATTCACTTTCTTTGGCTTTTTCTACTATGGATTTCATTAAATCACCTCCGGCAACTAAAAATTTTCCTATAACGCCAAAACCCCTAAAATAGTGGCTATAACGGTTATTATATTCCGCTGAATAACAAGCTTCCTAATCTTTGCTTTGACCTCTTTTTCGTACTGTTTGAAGGATTCTTCGAGCGTCTTTAAATCCGTCTCCGCTTGACTCAATTTCTCGGATAGTTGTATTGATAGATTCTCGGATTTCTCGATTTGACTTTTCAATGTCGTTAGTTGATTTTGCAGCGTCTGAAGCTGCTTTTCCTGCCGCTCCAATTGTTGTTTTGAGGTCTGCAAGCTGTTTTTGACTTGATTGTAATTGCTCTCTAAGTTGTCGATTATTTTTAGCAATTGATTCAGCTCTGATTTGTATACTTTGTAACTGCCCTCGGCTTGACAGGAGACAGAGACAATAACCAAGAGCAAAAGCGACAATAGCAATGATAATGTAAGTTTTATATTGCAAATTTCAGCCACCCCCTAACTTTCGTGCTACCATCTGCCGAAGTTTTACCATCGGGAATTTACTACCCGGACAAGTTTTGTAACTGGCGTATTTGTGATGAGTTTCGATGTCATCCGGCCTTAATCCATATCTTTTGCAAATATCAGTACACAGTCCGACCAGCACTTTTAACGCCCATTCCGTAGGTTCTGTGAGGTCATAATTGCCCACGACGCAAACGCCAATAGATTTATCGTTCATTCCTTTGCAATGTGCCCCAACAACGTTTTCTGACCGGCCTTTCTGCACTACAATTTTGTCGCCGACATTTTCAACCCCCCAATGATATCCGATGTCCGTCCAACCTTTTTCCTGAATGTGGTATCGGCGAATAGCTTTCCAATCATTAACGGTCTGATCTTTTGTCAAACTATGATGGATAATAATTTTAGTTGCCTTCATGCTTGCCCCCTATATCTTCCAATTTGTCCTTCGTAACCCCCAAAATCTTCTTTATAATCGGGATATTAATCTTTTTCAGCTTGCATATTTTGTCGACATTTTCAAGGATCGAATACCCTTCTGTAAGCATGATCGCCCCTTCGATAATTCCCTGAAGAAAAGCAGTAAGCGCTACTTGCCCACATTGATGACCTAAAAATAATAGCAGATAGTAAATCATCAATTTAACCAAACCATGATACATTCGACGTGATTCTGGAACCACAGCAGGATTCGTTCTAGCGTGGTAAAATCCCGTTGCCGTGTCGGTCAACCACAAACACATTACTGTTCCGTATGCTGGACGGAATGAACCATACATGACCCTTAAAACCCCAATTAAAAACCCGGCAATAAATTTCCATACCGGGTACTCTGCTAGCCTCTGAAAAAAATGTCCGAACACATCCCATTCTTTCAATCTATCGTCACCCCTCGCCTTTTGTTGAAGCGATGACAGACACCCATTTAAAATTTGATTGTTATTATTGGCTTCAGACACTATCATCACTCCTTATTATTTTCCATAATTTACATATTGATATTTCAGCGCGAGGACGATAAAATTTATATGTCCCCATGCTTACCCATGTGGATGATTGGAAGGTGTTTCCCGTTAGCGCGGGGACACCTTTTAATTACAAAATAAAACCCGGTTAATCAACCGGGATAAAACGCTAAAGCCTATTCTGCCACCTCCGGACACTCTCCGGCGTGGTGGACGCTCCCGTCACTCTCCGTCACATACGCCACCCCCTGCGCAGTGTCAATCTCCATTTCCTGATTGCATAGACTACAAATTACTATCATTGTTATCACCTCACATTTTGATTATAAATTGGTGTCGGGTCGAAAAGTTGTACTGTGTTGGCGTCGTTGGGCATTAAGTTATCAAAATCGGGATCGGCTGTCCGGGCAATGTCGGATAGACGATGTTTGCCAAAACGGGTGTTGGCAAAATTATATCCAGTTAGACTTCCCATGTAACCATAGATATTAAATCCCGATGGTAAATTAGGCGTTGATATTGTACCCGTCGCAACTTTTGTACATGTTGACAAGTTCCAAAGCTCAATTTTCGCCTCAATCACTGCCCATGGAATTTTATAATAATAAAAATCATTCGGAGTTAATGAATCAGCAATAGAAACTTGTGTCGCAACACCAGCGTCATTATACGTTCTTAAATACCAAAGGCTACTGGCGGAGTCATGATTCAAACGCATGGCGAGATCCGATGTACTATCGGTTTTAAAAATACTAAATATATTGGCAAAACTACCAACACCTATTCTTTTAACAACATCCGTAATCTCCACAACCCCTTCAATCGTCCCCTCTGACACCGATAGTCCTGCCGTCGGCATTGTCAGGGGTTCGGCGGCGCGGGGAGAATCCGGCATACAAAATGAGGTTGGGTAAGCTTTTTGCGAGAGTTTTAGATCATCAGCGTATATTGATACGTTTTGGATGTTTTGTGCTATATTAATTCTCATAAAACATTGCGTAGCGCCACTAGGAATTGTAATGGTTACGACCAACTTTTGCCATGTATCAAAAGCGGTTGGAGATAAACTTTTTGATTCAGTATACGATGATACATAATAAACAGCATTTAAATATATATTAGACAATGTAATACCACTGGTGCTCGGAACATATACCCATGCTGAAAATGTATATACTAATCCGGCAGTCAAAGTATTTAGAGATGTTGTCTCTCCCATTTGATAATATCTATTTGAAAAACTGGTGGTACCGGTTGTCAATTTTAAAGACTTCGAACCAAAATTATAATAATCTGTACTTGATACTGAAATTAAATATGCGTCGTATCCATAGCCATTAAGTTTTGGTTTGTTAAATTCACAATCCGGATTTATGATTAAATTACTTGTCGCCTCCTCCACCCATGTGACCCATCCAACTCCATCCACATATTCTAGCCTCGGCAATCCCGGCAACGCAATCCTGCCCAGTGAATCAATAGCCTCTGAGTTGCGGCTAAACGTCGCGCCCGTTATAGTTGTGCGTCTCGGTGGTGATAATATCCTCATGGTCTCCTCCTATTCTGCCGCCGAATAAACGACTAATTCAAAAGCACCCTGAGCAGTAGCACCATTAGCATAAATCAACCGCTGGTATCTGCTGTAAAAAGGCTCGTCGAATGACTGCGGCGTACTTGCGACAACGGAAATACTACGCGTCCTGCGCCAGTTAGCGCCATCTTTGCTGTGTTCGAAGTGCAACTCCCCGGCCTGGTCGGCGTAGACCGTTCCGGTTACGCGTTTGAGAGTTAGCCCGTCGATTGCCGATGAGGTATAAGTTCCGCTGCCGGTTATTGGCGTAGTATAGTCAATCTCGGCATGACGATAGATTGCTTGCTTGTCCGTGGGGATAACGATTCCTACGCTACCAATTTTAAAAACGCCCGGATCGGTTTCGGTCAGGATCTCAGTACCCGAGGAATTTTTGACTACCACGCCGTTTGTCGTTCCCGGTGTGGTTTGGTCAATCCCCACCTTGCCAATGATATTAGTTCCCGCCGCGATAACTACAGCATTCAGTGTGTCCACAATATCGGTGATCGTCTTATAACTAGTACCCAAGATAGCATCACGCAAGACAGTCAGAGCTATATCAAGATTGGCTAACGACGTATTGCCAGTTGTTTGCAGTGTCGCCGTTGCAGGGTCACTGCTGAGTTTAGTAAGCACTGCTGTTAGTGTGGTCTGCGTAGCGAAATCTTTCCCGGCAATAGTCGCAAGCGATGTGTTCCCAATTGTTTGTAAATCAGCGGTAGCAGGAGCAGCGATCATTTTTGCTAATATCGCCGCTAATGTGGTCTGTGTCGCCGGATCGCTCGACAACTTAGCCAAAATCGATGTCAACCTCGTAACCGTTTCGGTCAAAGTCTCCTGAGAAGCTGGATTGACTGGGATTTTGCTTGAGTCATATATACCCACCGGGTACGGAGCCGGGTTGGTGGCATCTGGCACCCGTTTATATTGGTGCGTGGTCTCGTCATATACAAGCGGCCCGACCTCTGTCGCCCGAGCGGGAGTTTCGGTCTGCTGAATTGCTACCGTGGGTTGTTTATCTGCAGTATACACTGCATTGACGGTCATTTGGTCTGATGCTATAATCGACATTTAAATTCACCTCACAAAATAATTACATGAACCATTGGATCTAAATAAGCCCATACGTCTTCGGTACCAGAAGCGGCGGTCTGTATATATATAGTTGCCGTTTCTGAGCCAGTAATATCTATTATGTACTCGCCAAATCTGTTTACAACTGCATAAGTTGTCCCAAATCTTAACCTTGCTTGGCCATTTTCAACTATTATTTTCGCAAATACCCGCGCTGTTACAATGTCGGATGGTAATTGTACAGCAAATGATGCAACGTCTATATAACTTGTTTCTTCGCCTCCCCATCCCGTTATCCCAGGTATATATTGTATTAACAACCTGTTTATTTCAGTGTTTTTTTCAATCCGGTTAAAATCATTCGGCCCCGGATTGTCTGCTGCAATCCAATCTGTTTTAGGCGTTTCCCAAGCCATCAAATTACCTTCTTTCCTTTTGTATCTCCATCAAGCTCCCCGCCATCCCAATTTAATTGATTCGATATAACCCAAAAGTCAGCCGTAGTTGTTTTAGAGTCTGGAACATTGATTCGGTCACCCAACATCAAAGCAGGATTTCCGCGCCAGGTTAATTCCAGATCTCGACGTGGGTTTTTGGATAACGTCAGGCATTTATCCGCGATTTTTTGGGCCATTTCCTTAGTTTGGATAAGCGGATTATCATCGATTTCATACGATTTTTGTCTGTTTTCCTGGATACTGTCTATATCTGATGTGACGATATCAATCTTATTTTTGACCGATAAAACTGTTCCGGTAACGGCGATTAAAAATGTCCCTGCTACCGTCGCGCCGGATACGGTTATATCAGCGCCATACGGCTTATAGACCGTCGCTGATATCGTAAGCCCTGCCGGTAATGTCCCGCCACTAATAGCCTCTAGAGACGCATTGCAATTAATTGCAATGCTATCCCAACTAACTGTAACTGTTTTGGTTTCTCCATCCATTATGCTCTCGGGGCTATCACTGTTGGTTGTGTAAATATTGCTTGTCTCGTCTGCCGCGACCAGCGGCTGGGTTGTAATCGTAACATAGTTGGCCATATCGGTATAATTCGCGGGGTTATCTTTGTTAAAATAATCATCCCATGTAATCGTCGCATTGACGGCAGTTTTCTCATTCTCTAAATAAGACGGCCCTTCAATTCTTAAAATGTTGCCGCGATCCATATAGCATTGACCAAGGCAAGCCTCGACGATCATCCGCAAGCATTCGCGGTGCGATTGATCATTCGGTTTAGCAATAGCGCAGCCCCAAGCAACTGAATAATCCTTTAATTCTTCGTCAACCCAATATTCTACTATTCTCAACCCTGCGTCGGTTAAAACATCAACCGCCAAGTCATATAGCGTGGTATCCTGCAAAAACTCATCAGCGGAATAATAAGTATCATCGAGCAATTGCAGCCGATCGTGTGCAGTCGTATCAGCAGTAACATCATCCTCGGGTACCGTCCAATCCTGAGTGTAAAAAACTCCCAACGGAATCCATTCTGCAACGCTCCCTGATACTCTTTTGCTTGCCATACCAAGCATAGCAAGCCTGACTTCCCCGGTCACAAGCCCGAGCCAAGCCCTTACCCGCCGATTAGGCTTAACCATTTGATACAGCTTAGAGTCAATGTTCCCCGCGTCAAACTTACGGTCGCGGTTAAACAGCGATATATCTAGCTCATTGCTGCTAATATTGCCGATCGGGAGACTACCATTTGAAATATCGCGCTCCTCAAGCAAGCTAATATTAAATAGATCGTCTCCTTCATAAGTTTCAGACATATTTGTAAAAAACTCCAAGATTTTAGCTTGTCGCCCATCATGACTCCATTTGATAATTTCCAATACCATTTTTTTAACATTGCTAACCTTTGTAATTGTAGTATTCCAAATAACGCTGATATTCCCAGTTGTTATCTCAGTATGCAACAAAACATCAGAAGCGTCATAAAGATAAATGTTAAAGTCGACCGGGTATTCCTCGCGCATGGAATCGCCTACCACTTTTAATGCCGACACAACCCGCGCAGAAAATTCAACAGTCAGCGCCGGATACGGCTCGGCAAAAACCCCATCAACTCCAGCACCTCCGGCCAAACTTTTTCCCCACCAACCCATTTCATTGTTGACCGCCGCGTCCGCCGTGTCAGGACACAAATAATATGTACCGTCCAATTTCCAAGAACCATCTAAATTTGCCCATTTGTGTGTTGCCTCTTCGACATCGTTAACCACTTGCGCGTTTTGCGTTATATATGCATTTTCGTTTGCGCTGACCACTATTGACCCATCAAGACCGGCAACACTATAGTCAATAGTAACCTTGCCCAATACCTGTCGCTTCGGAGCTAAAACTTTTTCTTGATATCGAGTCGATGTTTCATACATTTAGACCGCCTCCAGATTGATTGACACGCCAGACCATAACCATCCTTCGGCAATAGACTCACGTGTTCCGGGCGTCAAAGTCATTTTTACGGTTGTTGTAATCTCAGCGCCTAGTCTATCCATGACTGTCATGCTGAGGTTTTCAGCAAGGTTATAAAGTCCCTCAATTATCTCGTGATCGTCTCCGGTCATGTACTCATAATCGATTTGATAGTTGACATATCGACGGATGATTTCTTCAACCAGCTTGCCAGACGCAACGCGCTTGGTAACGCCATCCTCGACAAGTGTCGGCGTGACTGTTCGAGAACCGGAAGGGAGAGGGGTGGTGTTTAGATAGATATCTCCTGGCACCATGGAATCACCTCATTTCAGGTAATAAAAATCACTTGATTGAAAATAGTAATAAATGGCTAAAGAAATTAACAATATATTCCGAATATAAAAAGGCATACCTGAATTTGAAGAAAGAAGGTTGAAAAACGGAAAACAAAGTTATTAAACAAAAAATTATCGACCATTGCCCGATATCAAACAAAGATCAGACTATTGATATTAGATATGCCGAAAACAAATCGAACAACGGCGGGAAATTCACAAAACTTTTTTGGAGCGAATGCGATAATGAGGATGCTTGCCCATCTAATCACAATTGCCCTTTAAAGCAGAATATTCCGAAAACACTAGACTAATCACGTTTCCATTCTCCCGTTAAATTGGGAAGCGTAATTGATGTTGGCATTTTGTCAATAGGCGTGTTTTGCAAATACTCAATTAACTTGTCAACGCGCTTTTGAGCTATTGCCGAATTTGAATCATTAATGGGATTATTAAGATCAAATCTCAGGTATGCATTTTTATCCTCCTCGTTGTATATCTCAGGTAGATTCTCATTAAGATATTTTGCCGCTTTTTCAAGTCCTTTTTTGACATATTCAGGTTCACTGTTAAAAGGGTTCACCCGTCCGATTTCTAATTGATCACCATTACCCTTGTTGACTGCCGTTATGACAAATCCAAAAACACTTAGCATCGTATTGACCAAACATAGCATTCCGGCCTCGCGAAATTTTTCCACACTTACATCATCAAATCTTGTAATCATAATTTTCCACTGCCTTTCATTGTTTTTTGGGGCAATAAAAAGAGCCTTGCGGCTCAAAAGTTTTCAAATATCAATCATCCCACCCAAAAACACAATTACCTTCGCCCTCCGGCGTATCGGCATATATATAAAGCTTTTTGGGTTTTTGAGTAAATGGGTTATATCTTGTCCCGTCACTTTTTGCAAACTGCGCCGAACCAACCGAATAGGTTTCTCCTGATTTTATTTTGTGATAAGTCAATTTATAGCCGCCAATAACATTGTCTATATATAGGCTAACATTATCCCAATCATAAGCATCAGTGTTGGTGATTACAAACTGTGTCCCGGTAAACTTGGTTATGCCGTTTAATTTTAATTCTTTAGGTTCAACTTGATCTTTTGAGCTCATAAGACTTCCAATTGCCCCAAGCATGATCATAAACATAATAAATCCAAAACACCCAAGCCCGGCCGCCAAATTCGTTTGTTTTTGTTTATTCTTTTTAATTTGTTCCTGTTCTCTTTGAATTGTTTGCTGTGCTTCCAGCCTCGCCTTTTCTTCGGCAAATATCTTCTGCCGCTCTTCAGGGGTTAACTCCATAACAAAATTCCTCCTTGTTACTTTTCTGGATATTTCGGCAACAAGGAGGGAATTCCTTTATTTTTTACCCGTTCGATTTTCCTCACTAATTATAATCGGTTGAATATCACGGACGAATTTTTTAAGCCCGGATTTATCGACATAGCGGCCTAATTGGTAGGTGCGGTTATCATTGATAATGGTTGGGTTATTATTAGTGGAAGTATTGTTGTTATTGGTAATCTGATTCCTTACAATTCCCTCGCCGATTTTTGCAAACACTTCATCGGATAAAGGTAAAACAGCTTCATTGTGTTTTCCTTCACCGATTAGATTAATAGACGGTCCGGTAGCAAGACCTCCTTCGGCCAAGCCCCCGATTATCGCTTTTCCGGCTTCCCATCCTGCAACCGACGCGGCGGTAGTCGCAACAATTGGAGCGATCAAAGGGAGCGCTATATATGGAATCCCTCCAGATTCTGACCATGCTCGAGCGATACCGGCCAGCCCCCCTGCGATTGTTTCTTCTTCCTTTATGCTCATTCGGTTAACAGCTATTTCTTTCATAATCTCTTTGGCTGACTTTTCGCCCGTGGTTAATTGATCAAGATATCCAACAATGGTGTAGGCTTGGTTTCTGTAACTATCTGCTGTTGCATCGTTTATGTCTTGTATTTGTTCCTGCGCATCTTCGGCAAGTTTGACCATTCTGGCTTGATGTGTTTTATCAATCTTTTCGGTATCAAGATTGTTTTTCTTGGCCTTGTTTCGTTTCCTTATCCAGGCTTTTTGCTCTTCTCGCCATTCCAGATTAAGGTTTTTTCTGATCGCAGCAATGCGTTTATCGTCTGATATACTCTCGTCATTGGCAATTCGGCGGTTGGTGTCTTTCGTCTCATCGATATATTCATTATTTGCTGATTCGATAATTGACTTTCGCCGTTCCTCGGCATTTCTTTGCCTTTCTGCCGCCTCCCTAGCGTTTTCTTTTATGACTTCGATTATTTTTTTTGCTTCGTCCTCGGCAATTTTCGTCCGTCTAGCCGCATAATAAGCCTTGATATCAGTTCTGGCCTTTTCCGTTAGGTTTTCTTGGGCTAAAGCTTTTTGTTCCTCACGGTTGAGCCGTTCTAGTTCGTTATGGGTTTCATTAAATAGCTTTTCGCGCCATTCTTTTTCGTTATTAAGGCGTTCCTTTGCTGCTTTTTTTTCTTTATCAAGCTGTTCTTTTGTATTTTGATTTTTGTCATTATTGGCGTCATCTTCCTGCTTTTGGATATCTGTATTTTTCTTTTTATTATTAGCAACCATCCAGTCGTAGTGTTCTTTATATCTACTTTGCGTAACCCCTTGCCAACCAGTTTGAATATCATTTACAGCCGAATGCATCTGACCTTCAATTGCCGTAATGGCCCCTTTAAGCTTGTCACCCCAGCCAGGTATCCATCCAGTAAATGTCTGCAATCCCTTAAGGATTAAATCGATTTGCCCCAAAATATATACACGAATTCCACCCCATGCGATTTGCACCGCTCCTGCTGCTTTATCAAATGCGGTCATGAAAAACGCCGCGACATTATTCCAATTTTTAAGAACTGCTACTGCCCCAATTGCCAAATTTGAAGCTCCAAGAGTTAATGCACCAAGGACAAGCAAGGCCGCCTTTCCCCAACCACTATCAACAAATTTAACAAATTTATCCCAATTATTATATAGAGAAGTTGTTGCCGCAACTAATGCCCCTGCCGCTACAATAAACGGCGCTATTGGAGCTATCGCTGTCCAAAGAGCACTGCCAAAAGTTATTGCCGCGCCAGTGGCAAGCAATAATACTCCTGTAAAAGCCGTTCCGACCGTGATCGCCTGACGCACCGGCCCGGGGATCTTATTAAACCATTCCAACGCAGACTTTAAACCATCAGCCAGTTTGGTCAAATACGGAACAAGAGCCGAAGCAATCTGAGTTGCAAATCCTCCAACCCCGGCTTTTACCGCCGTTATACTATCATCAAAGGCTTTCATATTTTTGACGGAATCCTCGGACATTACAATTCCAAGCCGTTCTGCCTCTTTTTTAAGTTCCTCGATCCCGTCCCGACCCATCCGGAGAAACGGAACCAGTTCAGCGCCGCTCTTCCCGAAAAGTTTCATAGCTGCGCCAGATATTTCAGTCTCGTTGGTCATGCCCTTAAATCTATCGGCAATATCAAGGAGTACATCGGAGGAGCTGCGCAAAGTACCATCTGATTTCTTGACGCTTATCTCTAATTCCTCAAAGGTGTCTTTAGCTTCGCCGGTACCCATGTTTGTATCATACATATTTTTGGATAGTTTAATGAGTCCTGCCGATAATTGCTCCATAGACGCATGTTCTTGCAATGCGGCATATCCTAATTTTTGGATTTCTTCGCGGCTAATACCGGTAGTCTTTGACATTTTATCAATCTCGACACCGGTTTTGCTGACGGCAACAACTGTTGCGGCCAACGCTCCGACAATCGTCCCGCCAACCGCAAGCATGGTTTTACCAACCGCCTGCATGGATATACCGTGTTTATTGACTTCTTTTCCGAACTTCTGCGCGTCTTTGGTAACCGTGCTATAAACACCTTGCAACTGAGAGGAATCTCCCAAAAACTGAACAACCAATCGTTTACTGATCGCCATTATCGGTGTACCTCCCTATTGTTGCCATAATGTTTTTTAAAAGCTTCTAAATCTGGACAATTGAAGTCTTGACCCGGAATACGCTCGCCCTGTGTTAATACTTCATCCATACATTCAGCCAACATGATAAATTGATTTTCAGAAATTTCATCGGTAAAATATCGGACTGCTTGCCCATAATATGCGCATAATTTTGCAATAACCCTGCAAAAATTAAGGTCTACTTTTCCGCCGCCTTTTGCAGGGCGAGAACGTTTTTTAGGTGTTCCTCTTCTTTTTCCTTCGTTGGTTCCAATATAAAGTTTAATATTTGTGCAAATGTCTCATTGGTTAGGCAACGTTTTATCCATAATTTAGTAAATATAGGTCGGAATGATTTAAAAACATCGGCGACAATGTTGAGAGAAATCTGAGATAATAATTTTTGATCTTTATTAACCCACGCGCCAACAAATGCATAATACTTTTGGCGCATTTGCTGGGCTTTCCGAATAGAAGGGTTAGGAATAGTAATGACGATCTCTTTGACAGGTAAAAAGGGCAGGAATCGTCTCCTGCCCTCCGCCGGTATGATTATTTGACGTGGTTCGTCCATTACGGTGTCGATTGTTAAAATATTTGCCATGATTGATCTCCTTATGCCACCGATTGTTCGTCATAAATTTCGAAAAGTTGATCGCCAACGGTTCGAACGGCATCCTTGTAACCGGTAAATTTAATAGTATTTTCCCACGCTTTACCTTCGTCATCAGACGGGAAATCAATACTAATTCCTTCCGAATTTTGGGCCTTATAAACAGTAATTCGGAAAATTTTATCGTTTTCATCGGTGTTTGTAAGACGAACTATTTTCGAATTAACGGTTACATTACCACCCGAAGTCATTACAACTGCCGCATTTGGAGTATAATTGTAAATAATTGTTATGATTTGCGATTCCGTTGTAACTGTTGCGGAATCAATAATATAAATTCCATATTCTCCTGCCGTATTTTGACCAATATAATAATCAGTATCGGCAACTAACAATCCATTGGTGCTTCCCGTGACAGAGGTCGGAGTGATTATTGTGCCAGCTCCATTTTGATTTGAAAATTTAATAAATTTATTATAAGACCATGCGCCCGATGCTATGCTTTGGCTATGTCCAGTAACCAAAGTGCCGGCTATAGTTGAATACTCATCAATGCCACCACGCGCCTGTTGCAAGATGTTAAGATCAATTTCCAGCATTGTAAAATCGACCTCACAGGTCTGCTCTTTGACAAGAGTTTTAATCAGCCCACCATTGTCACTAATCAAGTCTTGCTTAGTCATTTTTTCAGAAAACTTTGCAGCGTTACCGGTTCCCAACGATACTAAACTACCAATAGTATCGCCAACTTCAACTTTAACACTACCGACCCTAATTGTTTTAACACTTATTACCGGTTGTTGATAAGGCATTTTTTATTCCTCCTAATTTTTTTTGCAATAAAAAAGTATCCCTGAAGGGCACTACGTGCGATATAAAACCATTACATCCGTTTGAGCTTTCCAAAGTTTGGTGTCTGATTCATAAATTATTTGTGTATCTTGATATGCTCCCATTTCAATTGTCACGCCATCCAAAACCCCGGAAAACCCATCCAGGGCTTCATAGGTCAATTCTCCCATTAACCTAGTCTCACCATATTTCAGTGAAAAACTATCGATCTGTAATCGCGGTCTTGGACGTCCGAGACGCTTCATGTCAGGTGGATCGGAAATCAAAAATAAGCTTTGATATGGAGCAATCCACTTTTGATTTGCTAACCCTTGTTGACAATGGCCACCATGAATTGCTTTTAGTGCTGCATAATCGGCTAGATAAGCCGCTATGATTGATTCAATTGGTTTCATCAGTCACCCCCTAAGATATCGCCCAAATCCTCGATGTCTTTGATGATATTTTCGCCCCAACCCTCGGCATAAACTTCAGCCGCTTTTTGTGTGGCCTCATTTTGCTTCTCGTCAAAAGCAGGGCGAAGAAATGCCTTAGGTTCAGATCTGCTTGTGCCATTCTCAACAAAAAAACCATACCATCCATTGTGTTTGGCTTTCGGGCCGACTTCAGGGCCGATTACAACCGATTGTTGACCTTTTTCTTTGGGATTAAGAGCTTTCATTTTTAATGATTTTTTAAGGTTGCCGGTCGGCTCTTTAAATTTGTCGCAGTTTGATTTTGCCGTTTTTAAAATAACACGTCCACCCAACAGAGTTGCTTTTCTTAAAAGTTTTGCGTCGTTTTTTTCACAAACATTTATAAAATCGGTTATTGTCTCAAGCCCCACCACCGACATGTCAAACATTCCAGCCATCAAATCACTTCCTCACACTCAAGCCACGTTTCCCGGTTAGCCTCTTGGGGATTAATCACCGTTAAAATATCAAACTCGCGGGTACCATAAAAAACTTTCATGGTAGTATCAATCCCTGCATAATACCATAATTTAAATATCCCATTCCATTTGGCATTGACCTTTTGCGCCGACCAAAATTCTCCACCAGAACTAATTTCAATTTTTGCCCACGGGCTAAAAAGCGGATCATAAGTTGGGACATTGTCACCATTGCCATCTTGGGCATATCCGGTAATATACTTAATAACAATTTTTTGTGTCATTTCTCCCGGTTTTGTCCAATTCATACCGCTGCCTGACTTTCTTGGAGCACCATTGCTTCAAGCTGTCCCAACATGCTAACAATTCCCAATCCGTTAGCCGTCCCGATTGTGGCTGGATCAACAAACCATTGCGAAAGCAGCGCCGCCGCCACTGTTTTAGCAACCGGGTCAATCACGGTATAGTCGGCGGTCAAAGTTCCCCAATCTCTGCCGGTTGCTTTTTCGATATATGAGTCAATACCAGGTACTAAAATACCAGTCACTTTTTCAGGCATTTGCGCAATATCGGAATAATTTAGGGCTTGCGCTGCTTCTGTGGCGGTCAAAATTGCCATTTAAATCACATCCTTAAACCAGCAGGTAAATATCGACTATTGAACCATTTAAAGCGCTATATAAGTCAATTGTATTAGATTCTAGCGCCGTCGCGCTAACTGCAACGGTTGGTGCAGTAGACTCTTTGACATTGGCAAGATAGGCGTTTAAAACGGTATTATGTGTCAATTTGTAAGGTAAACCAAGTACTTCGCCAAATCCAATCGCGGTAGTCGCCCCAGTTCCATCATGGGCCGGGATAGTAATGCTTGTAATGGTAGCAAATGCCTTACTCCCAGAGACAGAACCCGCGGTATCAACAGTAAATACCGGTAAGGTTTCGGTGATAATTTCTCCGTTGTAATTCGTACCAGCTACAATTACTTGGACGGCTTTAATGTCTCCGGCAGTACCCCCAACAGTCGCGGTAATATTTCTTGGAGTTCCAGGGTTGGTAATGGCCGTGGTCAATACATCATTAGCCGCAGTCTGCCCACCGCTAAACACTACCGCTGCAGTCTCGCCCGTAGCAATCGCTGCAGTATCCCAATCGCCACCCGCCGCACAAGTCGCGCCAACAACAGATACATCGCCAACGGTTGATAAGGCACGGATTGCCGCTTGGATAAGCGTAGCAGTATTATTCGCTGCTGTCGTTTTGGCAAGGGCAATAGTGATGACTTTTGTGGTATCATTTTTACTAACCGCCAGTACATCATCAGCAGCGGTCGTTAACAAAATGCTTAATGCATTCGCTGCAGCTCCAATGGTCGCCGGTATTGTGGTTGTTAAAATATCCGTAATGGCCGTTGCAGCTTTAACTATACATGTCGCAGCTATGGCCGGAGTGGTACATGCAAATGCCGCATGAATCCCGTCAGTATCAGCTACAATGGCGTTTGCGGCGGAAATTTGTAAATGAGCAACAAAAGCACGGTCAACCGCCTTATCTAAAACATCAGTATTTAATCTTTGATCTGTACGGTCATATGGATATAAATTCATATTTTTATTCCTCCTATTTAATTTCTACCCCGTCAACAATACATGGGGCCAGAATAATTTTTAAACCGCTTTCTGCGTTTTCAAATTTAATTCTCTTTGACAATGCTTCAAATTCACTTTGAGTTAATAGCTTATTAACTCTAAAAATAATTATTGATTCAGTTTCGGCTAAAACATCGATTTCGGCAACAGTTTTAACCACCGTCTTTTTAGCTACCATGATATCCCTCCATTGAATTAGGGGTCTATCAAAAAATAGACCCCATCATAAATTAAACCGCAGTTACTTTTTTGATTCGTTGGAATCCTTTGTAACTCGCAGTGTTACCACCGCAAAGTACAGAACCGCGGAAGGCCACTTGACCATTCTTGAATAAATAATCACGACTTTCCGATACCTCTAATTGACTAAATAGTGGCATCATATAGGTCATGGGCGAACCATATGCCATGCAATAAGTATCAGCCGACGTTCCGACAGCCGACAACGCCGGGCAAATACTATTGATGATAAATCTTACCGAATAGCTGCCCTTGCTCGAAATGGTACCAATATTACCGTTCAGTGTAATGTCATATAATCGTTCGCCAACACTCGATCTAATAGCTGCAAACGCCGCTAAATCGGTTTTATTAAGGATCAAATACTGCCCACCCTCAACTTCTTCATCACCACCATATCCAAAAACAATATTATCAAGAGTATCTGCATCAATTGCGGAAACCTCAAGATCGCTTGCCAAAGGAATGACATTGACCGGAGCATTAAAAATACCAGTAATTGTATTGGTAGTACCTAATCCAACTACAATCTGAGCGGAAATTGTTTTCCTAATCGCTTTGGTGATATTGAGCGCCACCAAAGATTGATAATTAATATTGGGTAACTTAATGCTTTCTTCGGACATTTCTGCATATGAAGTGACTTTGGCTTTGGCAATGCTGACATAACTGGTCACTGGTTCAGCGGTCGTATATGCGGCTTCCTCAGCGGTATAACCGCCACTCCCCGAAGGAGTAACTAGAAAAGCTTGCTCAAAACTTTCTCCACCATCCAAAGGTACGGCGTTAACAACATCGATCAAAGATGATACATTGTTAAAAGTATCGTTGATGGTAGTACCATATTTCTTCGGAACCACTAAAGTCCCGCCTCCGATAGTCACAGAACGAAATTGCGGAAGTTCGGAAAAATCAAAAATCACGGGCTTCTTCGCTTTCAAATCGGCTCCGCGTTTCTCATATTTTTCAGTTAATTCCGCTCTTTCCTCGGCTTCTTTATTAGTTGAAAATCCGTAGCTCGTCATTGGGTTAAACGAACTACCCGCCGCCCTTAATTCGCCTTGGGGTTTCAATTCCTCTCCGCGTCCCTCGGGTTTGTCCTCTGTTTTCGGAACTTCTGCCGGGATCGCATCAATCATATTGCGTAATTCGACAATTTCGGCGTCGATGGTTTGCAATTGTGCATTAATTCCGCGAACTTCGGCGACATCCTCACTGACATTGGATTTAGTTACCAACGCGGCGCGGGCCTCATCTTTATTCTTTAATAATTTTAATAATTTTTCTTTCACTTTATTTTCCTCCTAAAATTTTGTTTTTTAATTTGTAAAGTTCTAGTTCTTTAACTCTCCGCTCATTCAAGCTCTCCAGCTCTTTGGCTCGGGCGCTCTCCAGCTCCCGCTTGGCGCTATCCAGCGTTTCTTTGCCACGCGCATTTATATCAGTCCCGTCATAGGCGGGGAAGGATACCGCTGATACTTCATAGACCTTGGAAATGTCTTTAATTGTTCTGGTTGGCATGTCGGAATCTAAGTCAGTCCATTCCTCGTCGCGAACATTAAAAATAAAAGACATTCCTGTGATGTCTCCCCTGCTAACCGCGCTATAAAGTGACTTTGAATCGGCATTGTTTTCGGTGTCGAGGTTTGCCCTCATGCCAAGCCCCTGATCGTCAACCTGTAATTGTAAAGTTGAATTAGCGTTATTGTTGCGGCTCCTAGCTAATGGTATTTTTTCTAAATCATGATTAACGCTGAAAAGGACATCTTTAAAATCCGTCTTGTCGAATGCGCCACGTTGGATAATCTCTTTGTACCAGCCCCCGATATTGGTTTCCTGACCAAATACCGCTGCGTGACCTTCGATTGTGTTGCCGCCTTCGTCTGCTTTCAAATCGGGCATAGAAAAAGCGCGAAACTCCGCGCCATTTTTAAGTTTGATTGTCATTTTGTTTTGGTTCCTCCTTTTTAATTGATTCGGGTGTTTTGGAATCAATTCCAGCCCGATTTAATTGATATTGATCAGCAATTGCCACGTTAATAAAGTTAAGACTCGTATAATATTCATCACCACCGTCAATTGGTGGCAACCCAAATAATTGCCGCGCTTCATTATTGCTAAATGCGCCACGGTTTCCAAGCGTATCCATAATTGCAAGCTTGTTTTTTACATCCGTTAATTCCAGGGCGTTTTGATAAAAAACAATCTCATTACCATGATTTAGTTGGGTTGAGCTAAATAATGTCATTGTAAAGCCCTGATTCATTGCGGTTATAGTCGGTTCAAGTGTCTTATTATAAAATGAGCTATATTCGGCATCCGTGTAAACGCCATCCAGGACCGGGATGGATACGCCAAACCAGCGGAGGATCTTGTTTTCTACAAATTTTAGCGTCTCGGCGTCAATTGTTTTAGCGTCAATAGTTACAGGTACAAAATCACCTTTAAAATCCATTGGGATAATACCATCGCCTTTAGCTATGGCATCCATAAAGCTCTTGCGCTCGGCTTCCCGCTTATCATTATCTAAGACTGTATTGACCTTTAAAATTCCCTTGATACCTTGGCTAATAACGATGCTTGCTGCCGTCCCGGTTAGTATCGCATCATTAATTCTAAGCGTAGATAATAGCGCCGTATTATCAACATTACCCGATATACTACCGCCCAAAATATCATTAATGGAATACTTTTTCCTAAGATGGATAATATCGGCATATGGTAAGGTTGTGTTTTTGCCGTTGCCAAATGTCAATTTGATAAATAATTCCCCTGTCGCATCCTCTAAAAAATCAACTTGAATCGGATTCAACGGCCAAAATCCGTTATAGATTCGGTTTTTTAATCCTCGCGCATCCGTTACAATGTCATAGGACGGATAGATAAAAGCGTTGGAGTTAAGATATAATGTCCAAATTACCTTCTCAATAAAATCCTTAATATTCATAAGCTTGTTTGGTTTTTTTAGCAACCTGTCAATGGTATCCGTTGCCGGTTTTAATAGCTTGCCGGTCGCCGGATCTCGCCGAATATGTCGCGGCTGCAATTTACTTAATTCCGACGCAATACAGTCTACGCATTCATTTACAATGTCATAGCTGTAAATATTATTCCCATATTGGCTAAAAATCGGAGTATTGCCCGATAGCATTTGAGCATATCGCAAACCACCCGGATCTTTTTTAAACAAAGCATCTAATAGCAATCAATCACCCCCTTGTCGCTTGCTTCTTGGCAATTAATAAGGCCATTGCCGCGAAACAAAGGCCCAATGTAATAAAACCAGCCGGAATATAAATTAAAAATACCCCAAGAATTAAAAACGCCATGCCTAGAATTAGGAGCATGACATCAATCCAATTTTTTATAAACTTTTTCATTTAACCACCTCAGCTATTGACATATGCCATAAACTCACTACGATTTTGTAAATAAATATATTCGCAGTTGATAAGTGTTGCGGCTCCATCGATCTTTTTCTCCTTGTTACCACCGGCCCTGACCGGTAAAATTAATCCGCGCTTATCGATATCTATCCCAACATTTGACAGACACCACTCGTCAATTGGATTATTATTTGTGACGATTAATTTATTTCTTAGATCAGATTCCAGCAGACTAAATGGAGCGGATAAAGCTTCTCGCTTTTGTGGGACTCTCGTCATACATTCCTGATCGACATCATCGAATATTTCTGACATACTTTTAATCCAATATTTTGCTAATGCTTCATCATAACCAATTTTATACATCCTAATCTTATATAAATTTACAATTTCGATAAACCATTTTGTAATAAGATCAAAGTCATTTGTCGCACCAGACGAAACGGTAATTAATCCTTGCTGTTTCCATTTGCGGTAATCCTTACCATCATCTTTAGCATCTAATTTATCCTCCGGAATAAAATATCTTTGTAAGAAATACTTTCGGTTGTCTCCCGGACGCATTAGCATGATCCGCGCCGATGCAAGGTCAATTGACATAGCCAGATCAACGCTGCCGATACCAAAACAGCCCTTTAGATCATTCGGGTCGAATGTTTCTAGACAAGTATATAACTCAGGGCTAAAAGCTGCGTTAGAGGCGTTCTGCTTAATGTTAAAATCTTTTGCAAGCACAAAAACCCTAGTCGCCATATTGGTTTTTGCTTCCTCAACCATGCCCCGCAAAAAAGACCATTTTTTAATAATCCCTAAACCTGGATTTGACTTAACCCATGTTTTTTCATCCTGCCATATTTCGGTTTCAGAATCCTGCGTATAAAGCCAGATTAACCAACGCGGTCTTTCGAGCTCGCCAGCCAAAACCTGCCGGGCCTCCTTGAGACGGCGATCTAAATATCCATCATTTGTAAATCCCTCGGTTGTTGTTTCTCCAAATATTGGTTCGTCTTGAGTTGATAAAGCCTGTCTAATCGGTGTTACCGAAGAATCATCTTTTAATTCATGCCCTTCATCAACATAACCGGCTTTAATATTTTTACCTTCTTTGGCTCCGGTCTTGGCAGATATTTTACGAATATTTCCCTTGTTGGCATAGCTGAATTTACCCTTTTTGCGCACCCTTTTAGGGTTCCCCATAAAAATCCCTTTAATAGTTTTGCGGCTAATCCTTTCTAGTGAAGGGCTTTCTTCCCGCATGGAATTACAGGCTGAAAATGATAAATCCGCTTGTTCATAGTCGTTGCTACTATATAAAACCTTCGTTCCAAATTCCCCACAAAAAAACTCCGCCAAACCAAGGGCAGATGCTAAAGGCGTTTTTCCGTTTTTGCGTCCGATCAAAAGCGTAAATTCTTGATATTTTCTAACCCATTTTTCAATTTCGTCATCATAAATTTTAAAAGAATAAAACGCCTCGACAAATGCTTTTTGAAATAGAGCTAAAATAAAAGGCTTTCCAGCAAATGGAGCTTCGGAATGTTTGCATTTTGTTTCAATAAATTTAATATATTTGCGCCCACTGCCAAACTCAATTTTTATATTCGGATCGTCAAAATGTTTAAGCAACATATCCAACTGCTGCATAAGTTCATGGCCAATTAGGATCTCGCCGGATTTACATTTTTCGATATACTCTAAAAGGTGGGAGTCGGGATATTGTTTTCTTAATTCTTGTATCAAATGATCACCTACTCAAATTCCTTCATATCCTCATCATCATCCTCTGCCATTCCCTTATTAAGCATCCCATTCAATTTATGGACTATAGCGGCGTAGCTTTCGGTTAGTCTTGCATACTCCTTAACTGCCGGAACCTGCTTTTGAATCTCGGGGTGTTCCGGGTGAATCTTAATCGCCCCAGATATGCCTATAGCTTGTTCCAACTCCCAACAAATTGAATGAAGAAAAGCCGCCTTTTGGATTAATCCGCCAGCGGCTTTTTGCGTTTCGGGAGTAGTTGCAGCAAATAGTTCCTGCCATTTATCAAATTCGATTTGAAATTCGATTTGTTTTGACATTTTAAACCTCTCAAATATTACTCATTATTCAAAATTAAATCTTATTGTGGGTTAAGCAATCTAAAATATTCGCCGTCATAAATAAAATCCGCAATAGCACCTACCAACATATCTCCTGCTGCAAGTTCCCCGCCTGCTGAATTTTTAACAACAACCGCACCAAGCCCATTGAGATTCATTGTTGGATTTACATCTGTATTAGATACAAATAGCATTGCCGAAAATCTTAGCCCAGCATAATATGACGCTGCAAAAATCGGCACCGTGGCCGTTTGCGCCTGGGCTGTACCATCTGCAATTCCAAAGGCAGGAATATTTGGCGTCGGTAAAATTGAAGAACCAGTAATAATTGGAATAATGCAGTTAGGAGCAATAATAGTATAGGCAGTGCCGCATGTTACTCCCACTTCGGTTACTACCCCTGATAACATATGAGCCGTTGCCAAAGTATTAGTATTATTCAAAACGATATTGGGAACCGCCCCAGAATTAGCAAACAAACCACCATTTACACGCAATTGGCCGGATATAACTGTGATATTTGCTTGTTCCAAATCCATGTCCATATTGCAATCGGCCACCGACAAAACAACGTCCGCTCCGTTTAAAGTAATTCTGCCATCGCCTGTAAGACCCCGAAAATATGGATTCCCTCCGGTTATTTGCATCATGCCAGTATAATTCAGATTTTCGAAGTGTGGGAAACCGCCTTGAATTGTGACGGTTCCGACAATTGCACCGCCATTCCGCACCGATCTAGCAGAGCCAGTATAAGCATAAATGATCGTTCCGTTAGTCGTTAGGTCGCGAATTTCATGTACTGAATTTATAGTCGCGGTTCCACTGAATTCCAGAGTTGAACCGTTCCCATAAATGCAAACTGGAATATCAAACGTAATATCACCAGTATGTGAATAAGTACCAGTCCCCATTTGCAAAACTGCGCTAGTAAGCCCAGCGCTAGAAATTTTATCTAATGCCTCAGCCATTGTCGGAAAAGGATGGAATATTGTTCCATCTGCCATTCCTGCGTTTAATGGATTGAGATAAATAGTATTGAATGGGTCGAATTTATAATCGGCTATAGTTTTTTTAATGTTTGAGCCCCACATTTTTATTCACCCCTTGACAATTGCTTTAAAAGTATCGGTTGCGGTTACAACAACACTGGAAAATGATTCAAAAACATTTTCAAAGCTTTCACCAGATGAAACCGTTATTGTAATGTCATTAATTGTAAAAGTCAAATCGCTTGCCCCGGTATTAACAATCCCGAACCCATTACATTCGGATGAACAAGTATAGGTAGTTGTCGCAGAACCTGAAAATGTCCCAATAACTGCTGTAACTAACCTATCGGCTATATTCACAACCGTGTTATCCTCCTTTAATATTCTTCCGCTCGCTGGCGACATTGCATTGATATCCATTTGATCAGCTCCCTATGATTTTTTTTGATCGGCTTGATTGATTGTGGTTTTGAAATTGCTATGAAGTAAAGAAACATTTTTATATCTACTGACTTGATTTAAAAACTCATTTATAACCCATTTGGGGAGTATTGGTACCAATTCTTTTTGAAATCTGATAAACATATCAATTGATAATCGTTGACCATTTGCCATAAAATAAGCAGGATTGATAAAATATCTGGTTTCATCCTTTGAATCTTCTCGGCACATAATTCCAAGACCAATCATTTTCGAAATGAATCCCTGAGAACGCCTTTTCTTCAGCCCGATAAGATCACCGATTTCCTTAGCGGTATATGGAAGGATTTTGTTTTTACAACGGTATCCAAGCATATTGTTTTTAGAAATCATCATTTTTGCCAATCTTGTCATTTTGCCAATGTCGCTATCGGTCATATTTTCTGGAAACTGAACTTCCGCAAATATCCGCGCCCCCAACTTATGAGAAGGAATTCTATAACCTTCATCATTCATCGAATCGGCGAACGCTTCTTTTTTTATATTGATTATTTCGCCGGTTTTTTCGCTAAATGAAGTTGTCTGTTTTATCATTTTTATACCTCTTTTAGATTAAAAATTTAATGCAATTTTATTGCGCTAAACGTTTGTTTTTGACACCAAAAATAACACCTTAAAAATATATTTAGCAGGTGTTATAATAAACTGATTAAGAATAGTCACTTATCAGCTCCCAAAACTTAAACCTTTTTAAACCCCTTTCATCCTGTATTTTTGATTATCATAAGGTTTCAAAATGTTTCTGAAATCATAGACCGAATTTCAAAATTTGGCCCGTGCGTCACAGACTTG
>Ga0307422_1000065_pt1 | contig 54903 bp, 48 predicted proteins | sample SalMarWE160290MG_FD_202153 | JGI IMG/M metagenome (GOLD analysis project Ga0307422, IMG submission 202153) | Salt marsh sediment microbial communities from the Plum Island Ecosystem LTER, Massachusetts, United States - WE1602-90 | ecosystem: Environmental > Aquatic > Marine > Intertidal zone >...
GCCAGCCCTGTGACTTCCGAATTTTCCGTATAATTGAAAGGGTTGTATTCTTCTGAAATAAACCTTAACTGTGGCTGATTCTTATGGATGTCCTCTTTTTCACAAGAGGTAAACTGAAACAGCAAAAGGATAGCAATAAAATAAAATGAAGTTCTCCAATAACTCATAATCAATCTTTTTTGTTTTTTTACAGGCTGTAAAACTATCATTTTTCCCGGAAAACCAGAAATAAGAATCAAGAATCAAGAGCCAGGAGCCAGGAACCAGGACCCAGGAGCAACTGACAACTGACAACTGACAACTGACAACTGACAACCACCACCCAGAATCACCGCACGGCTCATAATAAATCCCTTATGATCAGAAGCTGTGAAAAAGTTTTATAAATTTGTATAAACCTAAAAAACCTGGCTTATGAAAACGGTATCTTTTTTTATTGCAGCGGTTCTGTGTGTTTTGCTGGTTTCCTGCACTTCTGATTCAAATAAAGAGGCTTTAACGAGGCCCAATATTGTTCTTATTTTTATGGATGATCAGGGATACGGCGATGTAGGTTGTTATGGTGCCACCGGCTATCAGACTCCGCATCTGGACCAGCTGGCGGGTGAAGGCATGCGTTTCACGAATTTTTATTCGGCGCAACCGGTGTGTAGTGCCTCGCGGGCGGGATTAATGACTGGGTGCTACCCCAACCGGATCGGTTTTTCCGGCGCGCTGTTCCCGTATCACCGGATTGGGATAAATTCCGGTGAGTTGACCCTGGCCGAGATGCTGAAAGAACAGGGATATGCCACAGCAGCTTTTGGCAAATGGCACCTGGGCCACCATAAAGAATTTTTGCCCCTGCAGCATGGTTTTGATGAGTACCTCGGTATTCCTTACTCAAACGATATGTGGCCTCTTGACGACCTCGGACAACCCTTTACCCGCAACCAGGGACGTGCCGCTTATCCGGATCTGCCCCTGATTGAAGGAAACGAAACCATTGAGGAAATTACTTCCCTTGAAGAGCAGGATAAACTAACTACGTTATATACCGAAAGGGCGGTTGATTTTATTAACCGCAATGCAGAAAATCCGTTTTTTTTGTATGTTCCGCACACGATGCCTCACGTTCCGCTGGGGGTGTCCGATAAATTCAGGGGGAAAAGCGAACAGGGGAAATACGGCGATGTGATGATGGAAATTGACTGGTCGGTGGGACAGATTCTAAAGGCTTTGAAAGAGAACGGGATTGATGATAACACCATAATGATCTTTACTACCGATAACGGACCCTGGCTGAATTACGGGAACCATGCCGGCTCGGCAGGTGGCTTACGCGAAGGGAAAACCACCAGTTGGGAAGGTGGCCAGCGGGTGCCCTTTATTATCAAATGGGCCGGGCATATCAGGGAAGGTGTGGTATGCAATAAACTGGCCTGTGCCATCGACCTGCTCCCTACACTGGCCGAAATTACCGGTGGCAACCTTTCAGAAAATGAAATTGACGGGGTGAGCATTACAGAATTGCTGAAAGGGAACTTTAATGCCGAACCCAGAAAAGAACTTCTCTATTACTACGGAACAAACAATCTGAATGCCGTGAGGAAAGGAAACTGGAAACTGGTGTTGCCCCATACATGGGATTCATACAACATGCCCCCCGGAATGGACGGGACAGGAGGGCCGCGTAAACGAATGAAGGTGGAAGAACCGGAACTCTACAACATGATGCGTGACCCCGGCGAACAGTACAACATAATCGAACAACATCCTGAAATAGCTGAAGAACTGATGAAAATTGCTGAAAAAGCCCGGGCCGAGCTGGGAGACCTGAATGTGGGGCTCGAAAAAGGGAGCGGCAACCGCGAAATCGGAAAATTGGATGATTAAAAGGTAGCTTTTCTGCTTCTCCTCAGAAGGTGACTTTCTGAACAGACCGTACACAGAAAAAATTTCCTCATTTATAAAATAAAGGGTTCCTTTGCCATTTTCCTGTTTGCTTCTTATATTCGGTTTTTTCTTTATGTGATACCTTAAGCTTTTTACAATGTCAGGATCCTTTCGTAAAAAAACCACTGCAACGCAAAATATTGCCCTGGTAGTTGCCCCGGTTATCAGTCTGTTTATCATTTTTTTTGTTGATCTTGACCCGGAAAACAAACAGGTCACGTACACTTTAGCCATCGCCCTGTTAATGGCGATATGGTGGATTACAGAAGCCATTCCCCTGGCTGCAACCGCCCTTCTTCCGGTAGCTCTTTTTCCGCTGTTTGGTATTGTGGATGGAAAGACGATCTCGGCCATGTATTTTAACCATCTGATTTTTTTGTTCATCGGAGGTTTTTTAATGGCGTTGGCTATGGAGCGATGGAACCTCCACCGGAGAATAGCCCTTAGGATACTGATCTGTTTCGGGATCAGCCCCGGGAGGATCCTGATGGGGTTTATGCTGGCCACATCGGTCCTTTCGATGTGGATGTCCAATACAGCTACGGCCATGATGATGATTCCCATTGTCCTGTCGATTATATTAAAACTGGAGGAAACCATAGGCGTGACCCGGGTCAGAAGATATACCATTGGCCTGCTGCTGGGAATTGCCTATTCAGCATCCATCGGAGGCATTGCCACCCTGGTAGGCACTCCTCCGAATCTTTCCTTTGCACGGATTATTGGCATTATCTTCCCCAACGTGCCGGAAATAACTTTTGCCGACTGGCTTCTTTTTGCGTTGCCGGTAACTGTAATTATGTTTCTTGCAGCCTGGGTGTTGTTGTATATAATGTATAAACCACGGGGAAAGTGGGAAAAACTAAGCCGGGAGGATTTCAGGTCAGAATACAACAACCTGGGGAACCCAAAACAGGAAGAAAAAATTGTATTTATCCTTTTTATTATCCTGGCATTGCTATGGATTTTCAGGACAGGCTTTGAGGTTTCTTCGGTAAAAATCCCGGGCTGGTCGGCATTGTTTCATTCTCCTGATTATATCAATGACGGAACCGTGGCGATTTTTATCGCTTCCATTCTATTTTTAATCCCTTCAAAAACCGAAAAAGGGAGGCGAATCATAGATTGGCATACGGCCGGGAGGATTCCGTGGCATATTGTCCTTCTTTTTGGCGGGGGATTTGCCCTGGCCAAAGGGTTTGTTGATTCCGGGTTATCGCTCTGGTTTGGGGAATCGTTATCCGGATTGTCATCTGTATCTCCGATCCTTCTGACCCTGATTGTTGTCGGTTTGATGTCGTTCCTTACGGAGCTTACCTCCAATACTGCCACCACAGAAATGATCCTGCCCATCATGGCCGGACTGGCTGTCAGCATACATATCAATCCCCTGTTGCTCATGATCCCGGCCACACTGGCCGGATCCCTGGCATTTATGCTGCCAGTGGCTACCCCTCCCAATGCCATTGTTTTCGGGACCAACCGCCTGGAGGTAAAAGATATGCTGCGCACCGGTTTTCTGTTAAATACGATCGGAATCATTCTGGCTACCCTGCTGATGTATTTCTGGGGAACCGTGGTTTTTGATATCGATGTATCGCAATTCCCGGAATGGGCTGTGAGCATGTAATTCCTTCACCTTTTTTATTTTTGTTGTATGGAAGTACTTTTTATTCTGGTTGAACCGGCCGTGCCTGAAAACATCGGATCAGCAGCACGGGCACTCAAGACAATGGGATTTAATCAATTGCGTCTTGTTCACCCCGTAGATCCCCTCAGCGACCCGGCACGGTGGCTGGCACATGGCGCCACCGATATCCTTGAAAATGCCGAAATATTCACATCCCTGAAAGATGCCCTCCATGATATCGACCTTATCATCGGCACATCAGCCAAAGCACGGAGTGTGAAAAATGAATCCCACCTCGTCTACTCACTCCCGGAAATCCTCAAAGCCAAAGGTGATGCCCTGAAGAAAACAGGGATTGTCTTTGGCAGGGAAGATTCAGGATTACGAAATGAAGAACTCAGGATGTGTGACCTCATGAGTACGATCCCGTTAAAAACATCCTTCCCTTCGTTGAATCTTGCGCAGGCTGTTCTGGTTTATGCCTATGAACTTTCTGAATTAACCGGATTGCCCCGGACATTAACCCCTGAAAAATCCGGCATCCGCTTTGGCCCATTAAAAGAAAAGGTTTCGGATATTCTTCTGGACCTGGGATTTGAAGAAAACTCAGCCATCTATCCACGCATCATGGAAAGGCTCATGCTCCTGAAAGAAGGAGATCTGCACCTTTTGCATTCGGTGTGCAATAAATTCAAAAAACAAAAAAATAATTCCGGACGGATGCAACACAAAGGATAAACCGTCCGTCCTTAAATCAGAATAGAAAAAATTGGAATCGCTTTATAAAAATATACATCAGGATATCATCGACCGGTGTAAAGACGGCGACAGAAAGGCTCAGTTTCAGGTCTATAAATTGTATTGTAAATCGATGTACAACGTAAGCCTGCGGATTGTAAGGGATGATACCGAAGCTGAAGATGTGATTCAGGAGGCATTTCTCAAAGCCTTTCAGAAGATAAACACGTACCGTGGTGAGGTAAGTTTCGGAGCCTGGCTGAAAAAAATTGTGGTAAATCGTTCTTTGGATGTTTTGAAAAAACGCAAAGTAATCTTCGAGGAAATTGATGAAAGGAAACACGATATGGAAGAATATCAAATGGATGCAAGGGAAGGAATCGATCCGGAGACCATTCGTAAAGCGATTAATAAGCTGCCGGATGGATACCGCGTAGTGCTTAGTCTTTACCTGATCGAAGGATATGACCATGAGGAGATAAGCCAGATCCTGGGAATCAGCAACTCCGCATCAAGAACCCAGTATATGAGAGCAAAAAATAAACTCAGAGACAGTTTGAAATCAAAAGAAGTATTTTCCTGTAACTGATAAATAAAAGAAATATGAACAGAGGAAGAGACGATATTGAAAAGCTTATACTTGACAACCTGGATTGTTTAAATGACCAGGAGCCTAAGGAGGGGCATTTCGAAAGGTTTGAGGAAAAACTCAGCCGCCAGCGAAAGGGGAGAAAAACCCTGCGTATTGCCTGGCGGGTAGCTGCTGCAGCGGTGTTCCTTCTCCTGGCTGTAAATCAGGCTGTTATTTTTCTTGCTCCTTCGCAGGAGGATGAGGGAATGACCCTGGGATCCGTCTCTTCGGAGTATGAAGAGGTGGAATTCTATTATACCTCTTCAATCGATGAAGGCCTGAGCCGTTGGGAACAGTTTGAAAAAGCAGGCCTGCTCACCGAGGAAGATCAAAAAATGATGAATCATGAACTGCAGGAATTTGAAAAAGTTCTCAATGAACTACAGCAGGAACTGAAAGTAAATCCCAACGATGAACGGGTGATCAATGCCATGCTGGTATATTATCAAAACAAACTGAATGTGATCAATCTGATCATAAATAAACTTCAGGAAGTGAAAGAAGTAACAGATCAAAAAGAAAATAAGTATGAAACGGGTTCTGTTTAATCAGGACAAGAACCAGGTATTACCATAAATAATTAAAAAATTTAAACGAATGAAAGCGAAATTTAACTTTTTAATACTCTTTTTCACCATAGCATGTTTTCTGACAGGTTCAGGTGCGGAAAAGACAAAAGAGTATCACGAATCATGGCCTGTCAGCGAGATTCAGGCCCTGAGTCTGGTCAATAAATTTGGTGAAATAAAGATCACCAACAACGGAGGAAGCGACGTTACCATCGATGTGGTAGTTACGGTTGAAGCATCCACCGAAAACAGGGTTGAGCGATTGCTGGAGCAGATTGATGTATCGATCCGGAAAAGCGGCAGCACTATCATAGCTGAAACTGAAATAGACAATGACTTTAAAAGTCAGCGCGATTTCAGCATCGATTACGAAGTGAATATTCCTTCTGACAGGGAACTGGATATCTCGAATAAATTTGGCAATACCTTTGTCAATGAATTGAATGCCAGGGGTACCTTTGATATCAGTTACGGAAATCTCACAGCTGTAACCTTAAATGACGCTTCAGCAGAAGACCTCACTATATCACTGGGATATGGCAAAGCAACCGTTGAAAGGCTGGGGGATGCCGAAATAGAGATCAAATATTCCAAAATGAATATTTCAGAAGCCGGAAACCTGAAGGTTGATTCAAAATATTCAGTGATCACGGTGGACCAGCTGGAATCAATCGATGTAGATTCCAAATACGATACATTCCGTTTTGAGGAAGCCGGGTCGGTTACCGCCGATACCAAATACACCCACCTGGAAATGGAAGAACTGAAAAAAGCATTAACGGTAGAATCAGGCTATGGAAGCATTAAAGTAGATGAGGTCTCCGGGGAATTTGAACTGATCGATGTTACAAACAGCTATGGAGCTGTAAGCCTCGGAATAGGCGATGATGTTACTTACGATCTGAAAGCCAGTTGTGATTACTGCGATATTTCATACAACAGTGCTGATTTCACCGGAAACCGCATGGACGAGAACCATACCAAAAAAGTAGAGGGGAAAATAGGTGAAGGCCCTTCAACTGCCAAGGTGATTGTTAACAGCCGGTACGGAGGAATAAAATTACGTTAAACCTATATATATTCCAACTCTTATGCAAAAGCTGCAGACTCATGTTTGCAGCTTTTTTTATTCACAAAACGAATGGAAGTAAAAACATCCAATTTTTAACTGGCTTTAGCCTTATTGCATCTTACACAGTGTTAATTTTTTTACATTTGTAGCATCCGATGAAACAGAAGAGGAAATTACATATTGTTGCGTTTAATGTTCCTTATCCTCCGGATTACGGAGGAGTGATCGATATTTTCTATAAATTGAAATCCCTGGCTTCCGAGGGAATAAAAATATATCTGCACTGTTTCCACTACGGACGCAATTCATCCCCGGAACTGGAAAAGTATATAGCAGGGGTATATTATTATCCACGTAAAACCGGATTGTTTTATACATGGAAGAAGAGGCCTTACATTGTGGCAGGAAGAAACCATCCGGATCTGTTGAGTAATTTGTTGGCGGTCAAAGCGCCTGTACTTTTTGAAGGATTGCATTCGTGTTATTATATTAATCACCCGAAGCTGGAAGGATACCGGAAGATCATCCGTATGCACAATGTGGAGCACGATTATTATCAGAATCTTGCCGAAGCGGAAGTAAACCTGTTCAGGCAGTCTTTTTTCAGGAGTGAAGCACGCAAGCTGAAGAAATACGAGCCGGTGGTTCAACACGCCGATGCGGTGATCGCTATTTCACCTTCTGATACATACTATTTTAAGACGATTCATTCCAATGTAGCCTGGGTGCCTGGTTTTCATCCTTATGAAAAGGTTACCTCTCTTCCGGGAAAGGGAGACTATTTCCTCTTTCATGGAAATTTAGGGGTTGCAGAAAACCTGAAAGCTGTTGATTTCCTTCTTGACGAAGTAATCGGATCGTTGCCTGTACAGTTTGTCATTGCCGGGAAGACCCCCCCGGGAAGGTTACTGAGAAAAGCTTCCTCGTATGAAAATGTTAAAATGGTTGCCAATCCTTCCTTTCAGGTCATGCAAAAGCTGATCGGAGAAGCCCGGGGCTGTATCCTGCCAACCTTCCAGCCAACCGGATTGAAACTCAAACTACTGGCTTCCCTTTACTCCGGAAGGTTTTGTATTGTTAATTCTCCCATGGTAGCGGATACCGGACTTGAAGATTTATGCATCATTGCAGATACAGCGAAAGATATGCAGGCTGCCATCCGGGAATATTCACAAAAGAACTTTACGGTAAACGATATCCGCAAAAGGATTCGTATCCTTGAAAAGACCTATGCGAACAAAGCAGGGGTAACAACGTTAGTGAACATGATCTATCCGGAAAAATGAAGTACTCAGTTCTTTTTTTGACCGGCATGCTTCTTTGTCAGATTACCGGCTCAAAAGGATTAAAAATAGCGGTGGAGTTACCGTCAGCAGCAGGCCGGGATATTTTGCTGGCCCATTACCAAACGTCCCGAGTTCTGGTAAATGATACCATTACCCTGAATGAAAAAGGGAAAGGGATCTTTGAAAGCGATACCCTTTATCCCCAGGGATTATACAAGATCTATTATACCAATGAACAACACTTTGATTTTCTGCTGTCAGCTGATCAGCATTTTACCATTTGCAATCCTGATTTTTCTGCACAAAATATCCGGATAAAAGGAGCCGGGGAGAGTGAGGAGTTTGTAAAGTACATGCATTTTCTGTCCGGCCAGCAACATAAAAGAAAAGAATATGAATCCGCATGGGAGAAGGCTTCACCGGAAGAGAAACCGGTCTATCAGGAAAGGATCGATTCACTTACCCATTCCTTACATAAGTACTGGATAACCACGGCAGAAAAGTATCCCGGAACATGGTTGGCTACCTTTCTGATGGCCAATTATGTTCCTGAGCCGGATGTGGATTCCTTTCCGGAAGCGATCCGAAACAACGATTCACTTCGTTTGCAGTATGCATTCGATTTTCAGAAAAAGCATTTTTTTGATTTTTTTGATGTAACCGATGAACGTTTTTTAACCACTCCGCTGCTTCCGCCGAAACTGGAAACCTATTTTTCCAGGGTCCTCTACCAAACGATCGATTCTCTGAGGGTGGGGGTCCTTGACCTGATCGAAAAAAGCCGGCCCAGCAAGCCCATGTTCCGGTATATTGCATCCTTTTACCTGAACCTGAGCAGCAAAAGCAAGGTGATGGGAATGGATGCCCTTTTTGTGGAATTAGCCAAAAAGTATTACCTCTCAGGGGAAGCGTTCTGGGCAGACTCCACCACCCTGGCAAGAATCAGGGAAAATGTCATCTTCAGGGAACACAACCTTATTGGACAGACTGCACCGGATTTACTGCTTGAAGACATTACAGGGAAGGAATTCTTCAGCCTCCATCAGATCGACAAAAAGATCACCCTTCTGCTGATCTATGAACCCGGATGTTCGCACTGCAAAGAATTTGTACCCAGATTGTATGAAGAGGTCTACATGCCTAACAGGGATAAAGGATTGGAAGTTTATGCGGTTTACTCCATGGATAACCACAGAGAATGGGAGGATTTTGTGAGAAACTATGGGCTCACCGACTGGATTAATGTCTGGGATGAGAACCATAGCTCCGGGTTTAAAATATTGTACGATGCCAGGACCATCCCCCAGATTTATGTGCTGGATAAAAACAAAACCATCATCGCAAAAAAATTATCCGTTGAACAGGTTAAAAGGATTGTGATCAATGAATTAGTGAAGGATAGGAAGGAGGATAAACACTAAAGCCATATACGTTTGGATATCGGGTTACTCTAAAAGGAGATATCCGGATTCATGTGCATCACTCATCGCTTCCATATACCCGGAGTATCTGATATTTTTTTATTTTTATTCGGAAAAATTCATTTAAAACCATTGCATGATGAAAAAAATTACCTTAACAACCGGAGTCTTTTTATTCTTTGCTTTTTCTATATGGGCCCAGACTCCCGGGGAGATTCGGCGAGGGATCAACCTCATGGAAACCCAGGTTTATTCTGAGGAGGACGATGCAGCCCTTCTGAAGATGTACCAGGGGTTGCGTGTTGCAGATGTATCGGACGGCATGGATCGGGTGGGATTACCTGGTACCGGGCTGGTGAATCCTGAGATTCATGCCTGTTGGGTAGACACGGAGCATATGACCCATGTGATTCGGGGAATTGCTGTAACGGCCCGTTATGTCCCTACGCAACGTCCTGCTTTGCCCAAACCGGGGGAAGATTTTTCCAGCTGGGAAGGGAATTTTTACAATGCCTATTCTCCGGAAACCTTTACCCCGATTATCCGACCCGGTACGGTGGTGGTGATTGACGATGTTGAAGACCGGGATATTGGCACCATCGGATCGAACAATATTCTTGGCTGGTATCAGGCCGGTGCCGTAGGGGTCGTTACCGATGCCAGTTCCCGGGATACCGATGAGGTAGCCCTCGAAAAAGTGCCTCTTTACCTGCGCCGAAAGGGGCGGGGTATCCGTCCGGGGCGCAATGAACTGGAATCGGTAAACCGCCCGGTAGATATCGGAGGGGTTCTCGTAAATCCGGGGGATGTAGTGGTTGCTGACGGCGACGGAGTTATCGTAGTCCCCCGTTATGTGGCTAAAGAGGTTGCTGAAAAAGCACAAAAAGTACTTCAGGGTGATAAAGCCGGACGCCGAAGGTTGTACGAAAGCCTGGGCAGACCCCTGGATGAATCAGTGAAATAAAGGTACCGGAGACGAAAAAGTTTATAAGTTAACGTATTGGTTTTTATAGTCCTATGGGTTAAATAGAAACCCACCTTCTTTGATGGTGGATTCTTTAGTTCTGATAACCTGGAATCCATTCGATTGTATTCTCTTTACATCCTGTGCTATTTTGGAGGCGTTTCCAGGGCTCACAGTAAAATCCTGCTTTTCGTCATGCCGGATATTCTTTTTAAGTACTACCTTTGATGCCCAAAACCAAAATATTCACCTATTATTTCGATTATGGAAGGTAAAAAAGTAATAATTTGCGGAGCTGCCGGCCGCGATTTTCACAATTTCAATGTTCTTTACAGGGCAAACGGCAATGTTAAAGTAGTTGCATTCACGGCAACACAGATTCCCAATATTGAGGGCAGGAAATACCCCCCGGAACTTGCCGGTCCATACTATCCCAATGGCATACCGATCTATGCCGAAAGCGAATTAACGGATCTGATCAGGGAACATCAGGTCGATGAAGTTATTTTTTCCTATTCCGATGTACCCTATAATCATGTGATGCAGCTTGCTTCCAGAGTGATGGCTGTCGGTGCGAAATTTTCAATTCCTTCGCCGACCGAAACAATGATCAAATCGACAAAACCTGTTATTTCGGTATGTGCCGTGCGCACCGGTTGTGGCAAATCGCAGACTTCACGTATTATTGGAGAAATACTTGCCGGATTAGGAAAAAAGGTCGTGGCTATCCGCCACCCGATGCCCTATGGCAATCTCGTGGCTCAAAAGGTACAACGATTTGCTTCTATTCAGGATTTGCATGATCATCAATGCACCATCGAAGAAATGGAAGAGTATGAACCGTATATCGATCGCGGAAGAGTCATTTATGCAGGGGTTGATTACGAAGCCATTGTGCGTGAAGCCGAAAAAGAAGCTGATATTATTCTCTGGGATGGAGGAAACAACGATACGCCCTTTTACAAACCAGATCTGGAGATTGTTGTTGTAGATCCCCACCGGCCCGGACATGAACTCTTATATTTTCCGGGACAGGTTAATTTCCTGAGGGCACAAGTGCTTGTCATGAATAAAGTTGATAGTGCTTCAAAAGAAAACATCGAAAAACTTGAGAACAATATCAAAAAGTACGTTCCAACGGCTTCCGTTATAAAAGCCAATTCAGCATTAACGCTTGATCATCCCGAATATATTAGAGATAAGAGAGTACTGGTCATTGAAGATGGACCTACGCTTACCCATGGCGAAATGAAATACGGGGCAGGCATTGTTGCTGCAAAGAATTTCAAGGCCCGTGAGATCGTTGATCCCCGCCCGTTTACTGTAGGTACTATCACAGAAACATTTAAAAAGTATCCTAAGATTGGAACGTTGTTACCTGCTATGGGATATAGCGATGAACAAATCAAAGATTTGCAGGAAACCATCAATAAAACGGATTGTGATGCGGTAGTTATTGCTACTCCGGTGGATCTCACACGGTTTATTAAGATCAATAAACCTACCGTAAGGGTTACCTATGAACTGGAACAAATCGAGGGTCCTGATTTAAAAACACTTTTAGCAGAAAAATTTAGCTAAATCGATAAAAATTAAGGTTGTCTGAAAAATCATTGCATTCATTCACCGCAAAGTACGCAGAGAATTCACAATCAATAAGAAATATCTTTGCGTCCTTTGCGGTTATATTTCTTACCGGACAGCCTCTTTTTTTTATCCGTTTATAAAAAGGCTTTTGCTGGCGTATTCAGGGTCGCATGTCAGATTTACTTTTAATTTTCTCAATCCGGCCTCATCGCCTGGTGTAGGAATATGGGTAAGGTGTACTTCACAGCCCTGCAAGGCTTCCAGTTTTTCCAAAGCCATTTGTCCTGCAGGATTTGATAAGGCGCTTATACTCAAAGCAATCAATGTTTCATCGAGGTCAAGACTGGCCATTTTGCCATTCAGGATGTCTTTTTTGAGGTGGGTTACCGAGTCGATGATATTCTGAGGCAGCAGGTAAAGATTATCAGGGAGTCCGGCCAGATATTTGGCTGCATTCAGGATGAGGCTTGAAGCTGCATGCATCAGGGTGGAGTTTTTACCGGTAATAATTGTTCCGTCATGCAATTCAATGGATGCACCGCAGAAGATTCCCTCATTGCCTTTTCCTCTTTTTTCAGCATCAGCAGCTGCTTTTCTTGCAGGCAAAACAACCTTTCGGTCTTCCTCTTTGGCTCCTGCTTTTTTCATAATCTGGACAATTCTGTCAAAAACCTCATTTTCAACCAGTCCCAGGATATACTCCACGGCACACCTGAAATACCTGCGGATAATCTCCTGGTGTGAGGCATCCTGAATAATCCGGTCATTTACAATACCGGAGCTGGCCCGGTTAACACCCATATCGGTCGGGGATTGATACATTGACTCTCCGCCTGTAATCTTTTCGATGATTTTTTTAAGCAGATGAAAAGCTTCGATATCCCGGTTATAATTCACGGCTTTCTTCCCGTATGCTTTCCAATGGTGGTCATCAACCAGTACTTTGTCGTTCAGGTCAACTGTGGCAGCTTCATAGGCCATATTGACTTTATGGTCGACAGGCAGGTCCCAGACCGGGAATGTTTCAAACTTGGCATATCCTGTTTTCAGGCCATTTTTGTATTCATGGTACAGATTACACAGGCAGGTAGCAAGCTTTCCGCTGCCCGGTCCGGGGCCTGTAACCACCACAATCGGACGGGTCGTGGGGATGTACTCGTTTGCCCCGTATCCCTGGTCGCTGACTATCAGATCCACATCGGTGGGATATCCCTTTGTGGGATAATGTACAACCACCTTAACTCCCCGTAATTCCAACTTGTTTTTAAAGACTTTTGCCGGTAACTGATCCTGATACCGGGTTATAACCACAGCGGTGATGTCAATACCCCAATCCCGGAAGTCATCGATGGTTTTCAGGGCATCGACATCATAAGTAATCCCAAAATCAGCCCGGATTTTTTTTCGTTCAATATCTCCCGCATGAATGCACAGAATGACATCAATTTTATCTTTCAGCAGTTGAAGCAGTCGCATTTTTACATTCGGATCAAATCCCGGCAATACCCTGGATGCATGGTAATCATATAAGATCTTGCCTCCACACTCCAGGTAAAGCTTGTCGTTAAAACGGTTCACCCGCTCAAGAATAGCTGCGGTCTGCTCCCGGAGGTATTTCTCATTATCAAAGCCGATAAAGTTTTTGTTTTTCATGCGATTAGAATTGTTTATTTTATCGGTATCGTATGCCTGCCTGTTCAGCAGACAGGGAACTTGCCCCGACCCATCGGGGCTCGTTTCATATTACTCTTCCGTAAAAGAAATATTTGTTGCTTTCAGGATAAATAAAGCAATTTAGTAAAATATTTTTTTTCAGCCTTACAATGTCACTTTCAAACGCACAAAAAAGTTCCGTCCGGGTTCCAGACTAATACTTCCTCTGTTGGTTGAGAGATGGTTTGTGTAGCTTTTATTGGTGATATTATCGATGCCGGAGAAAATCTGTAAATCCGCTCTGCCGAGATTAATTTTATGGGTGCTCAGGGCTGCATCCAGGCGGTAATACCCTTCGGTTTTCTGTTCTCCTTCGGCAATCTTGTTTTGTTTTGCAGCCCCGGCTAATGTGAGTTCTGCGGAGCCAGTTTTCTGACTTGAATAACGTATTCCCACGCTACCGTTCAGTGGGGGGATCATGGGAAGATTTTCCCCGGTACTGGTTTCTTTCCCGCGCACGTATGCTCCTGAGAGAAACACGACCCAGTTGTAAAAAATGTTGTAGTCGAGTTTAAAATCAAAACCGTAAAGCAACGCTTTGCTGACATTGGAATTGACAAGTGCCGGGATCGTGTCGGGATCGGTTTCTGAAGTCAGGGTGTAGACAAATTCTCCGGGGACTTCGACAATCATGTTGGTAATCCGGTTGATGAATACTCCTGATTGCATTGTCAATCCGGGATTCCATATTCTCATACCCAGATCGGCAGAATAAGCGCTTTCAGGTTTCAGGGAAGGATCGCCCAGCCGGACAAAATTGCCCAGATCGATGTATTTAAACCGCTCTTCCAGGGATGGAGCCCTGAATGAACGGGCCAGGTTTAAGGAAACATCGACCTTTTTAAAGAGTTGATAAAGAACTCCGGCATTGGCACTCCACGAAAAGCTGTTGTTCTGTTCTTTTTCAAAGGTTATCCGCCGGGTTGACGGGGAATCGTTCCGGGTGCCGTTGATAATGAGGTAATCGACATCGGTACCCTGCTCGTTTTTAATTCTTACCTCGTCCAACCTTCCTCCTGTAATCAGCGTAAGCCGGTCGTTCAGAAAATGGGTCTCGTTTTGAAGGAATAATCCTGCGCTATTGAATACGGATTCAGGAATGGGGGTCTCGCCCCGTTCTATATGGTTGGTTTTTATGGTTTTGCCTTCGGGGTTCAGAACCTCAACGGTAACGAATTTTTCACGTTCTGTGGTGAGTTGACGTCCCCAGATATCAACTCCTGCGATGAAGATATTTTTATCAGACAAGCGCCAGGTACTTTGCAGTTGCGCTCCGTTTGTCAGATGTTCTCCTTTGGGAGTGATCCGTTCGGCTGTTATACGTTGGGTGTTCCCATTTGGCAGGCTTGTTTCTGTCACGGTGTTGGGCTTCATGGATACATCGCGCAGGATATATTGAGTGAAATAATTTAGCTTCAATGAGGTGAGTTTGTCGGTTAACTCCCTGATTTCATAATGGGTTGCAAGCAGGTGCCTCCCGATATCGGTGTAGGTAGCTTCAGCCGGTCCCGGGAAAGCATCGCCACCCGGAATCCCAACGTCGTTGCTCCAGTTACGCTGGTACTGAATCTTAAAATGATGGCGGTCAAACGGTGTGATTCCAAACTTTGCCGAAATATTATTTGTGGAAAACTGACTGTTGGGCAGAATTCCCTCCGGTGTACGTATGTCGTCGGCACTGCTGTAGGTTCCGCTTACCCTGAGGTACCATTTTTCAGCACCTGCGTTCAGGGCTGCGTGGTTTGAAAACAGTTTGTTGGCTGAGGCAAAGCCTGAAATGAGATCTCCTGTAAGATATGGTTTGCCGGCATAGGTTCCGTCTTTCGTGATAATATTCACAATGCCTCCCATGGCTCCGGTGCCATAGAGTACGGATTGTGCCCCTTTGATTACTTCGACACGTTCGATGTCATTCACATCGACCATACTGAACGAAGCTGTTAAATCGGTAGCTGTTTCCACACGGTTGCCATCGATTAGGGTTACCAGACGGCTTTCCCCCATTCCGCGGATGTTGATATTGGTAGCCCATATTCCGTCGCGTCCCATGGTAATGCCGGGTTCACTGTTCAAAACATCTGAAAGGGTGCCTGCCGACCTCTTCTGATAATCATAAGCCGCAGCTACGCTCATGGAGGCAGGAAGCTCCCTGATCTTCCGGTCCATCCTGAGGCTTGAGACAACAACCTCTCCGATCCGGATATTCCGGTCTGAAAGGGGAATCGAGTCAGGGGAGGTTTCCTGTTTTACATCGGTCTGCCCGTAGGATCCGAAGGTTAAAACAATACTGATGAAAAGGGTAAGAAATCCTGATTTATGCATAATTCTTGTTTTTCAGAAGAACCGATTTTATCTGGATTCCTTTTAAACGGCCCAACTGGCCTGTGAGGGAACCAATCTGGTCGGTGGTACCTTCAAAAACAAGAGATATAATGCTACGGTTTTTGCCGTGGGGTATTCCCTGCCGCCCTAAGATGATATGGGAGTGATCTGAAATAATATCGTTCAACATTGGAACGTTTTCGCGGCTCTCGATTTGAATTAATGCTGTGCCTATTCTCTTTTCCATCAGAATGCCTCCGGATTAGATGATTGGTATTCCCGTACAACCTTGATTGGGACGAACGTCTGAATCGCAGTATAAAATACGGTTGTTATCGTAATAAATACGGCTCAAAAATAGGGGTTGCTTACCGACAAGAGAATGATTTTGATCATATTTCTCATCCATCCGGTTTTATACCACCGGAAAAAAGAACTAAATTGGTAGCTTTGTGAAAACGTTAAAGGGATGCACTACAAATTATTTCTACCCATATTGTTTCTGTTTTTTTTTGTGGGATGCAGGAATCCGGCACCTGATGACAGCACAAGGGTGCCCTATAAATTTGTAACATTGAAAGGCCCCTCAGCCATGGGGATGATCCGGCTTATTGACAGCATCAACCATACTACGGAGGCCAACATACAGATTGATATCCTGAATGAACCCATACAGGTTCGGAAAATGATGCTGGATGGAACGGCTGATTTTGCTATTCTGCCGACCACTATGGCGGCCATTTTATACAATAAAGGGCAGGATTACAGGTTAATCGCGATTCCTGTTTGGGGTACACTCTATCTTCTGGGGAAAGATACAACCCTTACCCGGTGGGAAAACCTCACCCATAAACAGGTCCATGTGATGGCCCGGGGGATGACCCCGGATGTACTTTTCCGCTCCCTTTTGCTGAAGAACGGGATCAGACCGGATGCAGATATTATGCTTGATTACCGTTTTCCAACTCATATAGATCTGGCCAATGCGTTTGTTGCCGGACGGGCAGAGCTTGGGGTGGTCTCAGAACCTTTGGTGAGCCTTGTGATGCATAAAAACAAGAACATTCATCCCTTGTTCGATCTGAACGATGAATGGGAAAAACAACAGGGTATTCCTCTTGCTCAGACCGCATTTACAGGAAAGGGGAGTTTACTCCGGGAGAACCCGAAACTCGTGGAACAGGTTATTTCAGCGTATGAAAAATCAACCCGTTGGGTGAATCAGCATCCCGACAGCGCAGCCGTTCTCATCGTGAAGTACAATATCCTGCCTGATTCCGTAGTGGCCCGGAGTGCCATACCACGGTCCAATCTTCATTTTGTGAGAGCCTGCAACATCCAAACACAGATTACAGCGTACCTGAAAATATTTTACGATATCAATCCTGAAATCATTGGAGGAAAATTACCTGATGAAAGTTTCTTTTACTAAAAATCAGTACATAAGTTTTGTTTCGGTAGCCACCTTACTGGTAGCCTGGAAAGTGCTGGCTTTATTATTTGATTCAGCCACGATTGTTCCTCATCCTGAGGATACTTTTTTAACCGTTGTGGAATTAATCAGTGATTCCGGATTTTTACTGGTTGCAGGCACTACCATCCTACGTGGAATTATTGGATTTGTTATCTCGGGCATTCTGGGGCTGGGAATCGGTATTCTGGCAGGCATCCGTCCCGGATTCAATGCTTTTATGACCCCTATACTGGTTACGGTCCGCTCAACGCCTGTCATTGCCCTTATCCTTTTGGCCCTTATCTGGTTCAGTCCCGATGAGGTACCTGTTTTCATTGCCATGCTTACCATGTTTCCGTTTATTTGTACCAATGTAGTGGATGGCATCCGGAGTGTCGATTCCGGACTGATCGAAATGGCCAGGTTTTACAGAACAGGCAGGGGGAGGATCATACGGGAAGTGTATATCCCGGCCATCATGCCGTTTATCATCAGCGGAGCCTCCAGCGCTATGGGAATAGGATGGAGGGCTATCATCATTGGGGAAGTCTTAAGCCAGCCCCAATACGGAATTGGCACGAAAATGCAGTCAGCGCAAACCTTCTTAAATATTGATGCCGTCATTGCCTGGACCCTTATTGCCGTGCTTATAAGTTACGGTTTTGAGAAAATTATCCGGTGGACTGAACGGAAAATAGTAACCTGGAAAGTGCAGCTATGAGTTTATTGATTCAGAATCTTACTAAAACCTATAATCATACGATTCTTTACCGGAATTTTACGGTTGAATTTACCGGGAGTACCATCACCTGCATACTGGGGCCTTCCGGTTGTGGAAAGACTACGTTGCTGAATATTATTGGTAAAATTATTGTTCCGGACAGTGGAAGCCTTATTGGTTTTGACAACAAACTGTTTTCCTACATTTTCCAGGAACCCCGTTTATTGCCATGGAAAACGGTGAGGCAAAACATTGCGTTTGTTCTGAGCAGGGATTTATCTTCCGGTGAGCGGAACGATCAAACAGAGCAGCTTATCCGGCTTGTTGACCTTGAAGGGTTTGCCGATTATTATCCTGCGCAGTTGAGCGGAGGCATGCGCCAACGGGTGTCCATAGCAAGGGCTTTTGCCTGCCCTTCCGATATCATCCTTATGGATGAACCATTGAGTGGATTGGATATTGCTCTGAAACAAAGCATGATACGATGGTTTACGCAACTGTGGAAGAAGGACAGGCGTACGGTTATTTTTGTAACCCATGATGTCGATGAAGCGCTTATGCTGGGCAATGAAATTCTTGTTTTAAGCCAGCCTCCTGCCCGGATCGTAGTTCATGAGCATATTGAAGAACCTGCCGGAAGCCGGGACACAGAAACCCCTCCATTTAAAAAATTGAAACAAACATTGCACGATGCCTTGGGGCATGCAGAGTAAAAATTCCTTTCTTTTTTGTTTCAATAAATTGTTAATATGCAGCTTAAATTCCTTCATCTTTTCACCCAGTCAGTTATTTTCTTTTTACATTTGCACCCATGAAATCACTTGTTGGAAATATCACCCGTAAAATATTCTCTTTCGCAATGATTGCGTTGATCGGATTATTGATCACCAACAAAGGAATTTTCACCCACTCACATAAACTCGAAAACGGCTCTGTTGTAACGCACTCACATCCGTATAATAAATCAAACGATACGGAACCGTTTAAATCTCACCATCATTCAACCGCTGAATTTTTATTTTTTGAGAACCTGGACCTTTTATTTTTTTCCGGTTTTCTGATTCAGGCCTTTTTATCGGTAATCTGTAAAAAGATTTCTTTATCTGGTGAGGAAAGGCTTTATTTCAGGCTATTCCCGTATTCTTATCCTGGCAGGGCCCCTCCTGTTTCATAAGATCATTTGATTTTTACCGGAAATGAATTATTCCGGTATCAGTCAACGATTTGATAATAATGAACCGAGGGCTTCATTTTTTTGCTTATTTATTTTAACCTGATACGATGAAGAATATTCCGATTGTCCTGACAATTTTAATGCTGTCTTTCTCACAGATCAATTATGCCCAGAAGACCAGAACAGATGCCAATGTTTTTGGCCACGTTAAATGTGCTTACTGTGAGGAACATTTATTGTTTGCCACCATCCAAATAAAAGGCACAATGATAGGAACTACAACGGATGAAACAGGACACTATCAATTGGTAAACCTGCCGGAAGGTATCCATATAATAAAAGCAACCTATTTAGGCCACAAAACAAAAGAAATTGAAATTTCGCTAAAAAAGGGAGAAACAATAGAAGTGAATTTTGAGCTGGAAAAAGACAATCTGGTTCTTGATGAAGTGGTTGTTTCAGCGGACCGGGGGGAACAGAAACGCATCGAAGCACCGGTTATCGTAAACACGTTATCCCCAAGACTCTTTAATACAACCCAATCGGTTACCCTGGGTGAAGGTCTGAACTTTACCCCTGGCTTACGTCTTGAGAACAACTGTCAGAATTGTGGATTTTCGCAGGTTCGGATGAATGGAATGGAGGGGCCGTATTCGCAGATTTTAATAAACAGCCGGCCCATTTTTAGCGGCCTGGCAGGAGTCTATGGTTTAGAACTGATCCCTTCAAGCATGATAGAAAAGGTTGAAGTGGTGCGGGGGGGCGGTTCGGCGCTCTTTGGAAGCAATGCCATTGCCGGAACGATTAACATTATTTTAAAAGACCCAAAAGCAAATTCCTACGATGCCGGAGCAAAATATGCCCTTACAGGAATGGGTGTGGATGGTTCAGGGGGTGAAGCCCCGGAATATTCGTTACACTTCAACACATCCATTGTTTCGCATGACTTTAAATCTGGAGTGTCGGTGTTTGGTTTCACCCGTGAAAGAGTACTTTTTGATGCCAATGATGACACTTTTTCAGAAATTGCTTCGCTTGAAAACCTCACTTTAGGAGCCAGGGCTTTTTACCGTTTTGGGTTTCGTGATAAGTTGTCTGTAGATTTTTTTGCCATTCATGAAGAACGAAATGGGGGCAACAAACAGGATTACCCTTTACACGAAAGGGATGTTGCCGAAGCTGTGACGCACAACATGAAGGTGGCAGGCGTAACCTATGAGCGTTTTTTCAGGGAATACGACCTGCTATCGGTCTATGCATCGGGGCAATTCCTGAACCGGGACTCCTATTATGGTGCCGGCAAATCGTTGAGCGATTACGGCCATTCAACCGATCATACATACCATGTGGGCATCCAGTATAAAGCCTACATGGACCATTCATCGTTCATAGCCGGTATTGAAAACACCGGAGACTTTCTTCTGGATAAAAAACTGGGGTACCCGGATATGGACCATGCCGTGATTGATTTCAGTGATTCTACCATCCATTGCTTCCACACCGAAAACACGGTTGTTTCCGACCAGTCGCTTATCACTTCCGGTGTTTTTGCCCAGTATGATGTACAGTGGAACAAACTTAAAGTTGCTGCCGGAGCCAGGTTCGATCGCTATGAGGTGAAAGATCGGGCCAAAGATGGAGAAATAAAAAAGGGCAATGTCTTCAGTCCGCGCCTGGGCATTATGTATGATGTGTATGACGATTTGCAGGCCCGGGTAAGTTACTCACAAGGCTACCGTGCTCCCCAGATCTTCGATGAAGATTTGCATATTGAAACCTCCGGTTCAAGGCAGGTAATTCATAAAAACGACCCCGGGTTAAAGCAGGAAACGAGCCATAGCATCATGGCTTCACTTGATTTTAATGCATTAATTGGAAAAGTTTATGCTGCATTGCTGGTGGAAGGTTTTTACACCAAACTGGAGAATGCCTTTGCCAATGAATTTGGGGAGCCCGATGAGGAGGGCACCGTAATCTATACCCGTGTGAATTCAGAAGACGGAGCGGTTGTACAAGGAATAAATATGGAACTAAGGGTAAAGCCGTTTCCTGAATTCACTTTTTCGTCCGGGTTTACCATACAAAAAAGCACGTTCGAGAAACCACAGGATTTCCATGAGAAACGGTTTTTCCGCACGCCCAACCAGTACGGTTATTTTTCACTTACCTGGGACTTTTACAAGAAGTTCAGCCTCTCAACCACAGGCAACTACACAGGCAAAATGTTGGTTCCCTATTTTGGGACCGAAAATCCCGATGGCGAATTACGGGAGACGGATCGTTTTTTGGACCTGGGAGCCAAACTGTCCTATACCACAAAACTAAATGGCGCTTCCGTGGAATTTTCAGGAGGTATCAGGAATATCTTCAACTCGTACCAAAACGATTTTGATGTAAGCGAAGACCGGGACCCGGCGTATATTTACGGGCCGTTGTCTCCCAGAACCATCTATCTGGGAATACGGTTTGGAAACCTTTTGTAGTACCTGTCAGACCGTCTTTGGATGGGGTAATGATATAAAAAGTATTCAGCAACCTGAAAAGGGAAGTGGCAAAGGCAGTTTTGTCATGATAAAAAGGTATGTTAAACGGATTGAAGATGAGTTTAATAACCATCCTGAAGAGGTTAGACTTTTAATTTTAAAAAATGACTTTACCCCGTAAAATATCGGTACATAATTTTTACGCATTTTTATGGCATGCGGGTTTCCTTGCTCTTGCCCAGAACTTTATGGATGTGGATACGGTAATTCCCGCCATGCTCATTGAATCGGGAGGCGGGGCAATACATATCGGTATCATGACTGCCATTATGATGGGGGGATCAAGCTTTACTCAGTTATTTTTTGCGCCCTACATTAGTAATAAGGGTTTTAAAAAGAAATTTCTTCTGTTGGGGATAAATTCACGAATTTTTGCGCTTTTTTCCCTGGGGGCCGTACTTTTCTATCTTCAGGCAAACCAGTCAAAATTAATATTGGGACTTATTTTCCTGTTTATTGCCTTGTTTTCTCTTGGCGGGGCTTTTTCCAATATCAGTTATACCGATATACTGGGTAAAAGCGTGGATGAGAATAAACGAAAACTGTTTTTTTCGGCAAAACAAATCATTGTAGGAAGCGTAGTTTTATTATCGGCCTTTTTGGCAAAACGGGTTTTAACTGCTTTCGGGTATCCTGTAAATTACTCCTTTATGTTTTTTATTGGAGCTTCCTTGCTTTTAATTGCTTCCGCGGGTTTTTGGAAAATAAAAGAAGTATCCCGTTCATTCATGAAAATAAAAGGGGTTAAACAATTTTTCAGGATACTTCAACAAGAATGGGTCCAAAACAAAAATCTGTCCTATTTATTGGGTTTTATTAATACCCAGGGCATTATGCTTTCTTTTCTTCCTTTTGTTGTGCTGTATGCCAAGGAAACGTTCCATACCCAAAGCAGTGATACAGGATTTTTTTTATTGTTTAAAGTGATTGGAGTTGTAACTGCGGGAACCCTCGTTTTCTTTTTTACCAAACGGTTGAAATACCATCCGCTTCTATATCTAAATGTTGCCCTTTCGTTTACGCTTATCTTACTTACCCTTTGTATAAAGAATGAAGTTACATTAAGGTATTTGTTTATTATGGGCGGAGTGGTCAATTCATTGTATCTGATTACCATGAATGGCTTATTGCTCGAAGTTTCGGGCAATGAAAACAGGGCGTTATATGCCGGATTTGCCGGGGCAGGGAACATCCTGCCTGCTGTTTTCCCATTAACAGGTAGCTGGATTATCGGGCAGTTTGGTTTCCGGGGTTTCTTTATCTTGTTTATGTTGATTGTTTTATCATCGGTATGGTTTATTCATAAAATTGATTGTGACAGATAATTTTTGTGATACCTTTGAATAAACATTCACTGTTAAAACAGGCTATAGCGATGGAAGCAGTATGGTTACCGGAAAACATCCTGCATTTTATGAGAGAAGGGAACAATATATCGGAGCAATTCCCCCTGAACCGTTTTATCCTGATAAAGGGTTGAGGGATATACCAACCCAGATGGGTATGAAACGGCAAAAGAATTATAATTGAACCACCTACATGAAAATTTATAAAAATGGCAAGAAAAATTTATCCTGACTCAGGAGTTGAACTAAAAGAATTTACAGCCAGAAATTACGATAAAGTAATGAATGTAGGCACATTAGGGTTATACAACGGGTTCATAAAAAAAGCCATTAACGACCTGGGAATCCAGCCGGGGGACCAAATTCTTGATTTAGGCTGCGGAACCGGCCGAAATGCCAAACTGATGTGCCGTTATTTAAATGAAAACGGACATATCACCGGCTTAGACATTTCGGAAAATATGGAGAGACAATTTAATCTTAAATTTAAAAAAGATAAAAGAGTAGAATTTAAAAACCAACGCATTGATATACCGTTTGATTTACAAAAAACGTATAATAAAATTTTTATAAGTTTTGTTATACACGGTTTCCCTCATGAAATCAGAAGCATTGTAATTCAAAACGCCTTTAATCATTTAATTCCGGGTGGAAGTTTCCATATTCTTGATTTTGCCGAATTTGATATGGATACGATGCCTTCCCTTTATCGTTTTGTATTTAAAAAAATTGAATGTAAATATGCTTTCGATTTTATTAAAAGAAACTGGGAAGAAATACTGAATAAGTATGGGTTTGACCATTGTACCGAACATCTTTATTTGAAAAAATACATTCGTTTATTAAGTGCTCAAAAAAGTATCGGGATACCACCACAACAATAATTTTATGGAGGACTCCCCCTTTTTTTTAAGTTATGCCACTGTGATTTCATCATTCAGGTAAACATCCTGGATGAGATTAAGTAACTTGATCCCCTCGTTCATAGGTCTTTGAAACGCTTTTCGTCCCGATATAAGACCTGAACCTCCGGCCCGTTTATTAACAACAGCTGTTCTGATTGCTGCTGCAAAATCTTCGGTTCCCATGGAAGCCCCACCTGAATTGATCAACCCTATTTTACCCATGTAGCAGTTGATTACCTGGTAGCGGCATAGATCTATAGGATGGTCAGAGACAAGTTTCTGGTACATGTCAGGATGTGTTTTTCCGAATTTAAGATCAATAAACCCTCCGTTGCAGGTAGGTAGTTTCTGCTTAATCAAGTCGGCCTTGATTGTAACACCGAGGTGGTTTGCCTGCCCGGTCAGGTCTGCTGCCGTATGATAATCTTCTTTGGATGTTTTAAAATCGTTGTTTCTTAAATAACACCATAAGACGGTGGCCATGCCCAGTTCATGTGCTTTTTCAAAAGCTTCTGCTATCTCAGTGATCTGACGGTTCGATTCTTTGGATCCGAAATATATGGTAGCACCTATTGCGGCAGCTCCCAGGTTCCATGCTTCTGACACCGTACCAAACAGAATCTGGTCATATTTATTGGGATACGTCAATAGTTCATTGTGATTTATCTTGGCGATGAACGGAATTTTATGGGCATACTTGCGCGAATGCAGTGCCAATCCACCCAACGTGGAAACCACGGCATTGCATCCTCCTTCCATTGCAAGTTTAATAATATTTTCGGGGTCGAAATAATCAGGATTGGGTGCAAAAGAACTACCTCCTGTGTGCTCTATACCCTGGTCAACAGGCAAAACGGACAGATAGCCTGTTCCGCCAAGTCGTCCGTGATTGTACATTCGGGATAAGTTGATCAGCGTTTTCGTATTACGGTCGCTGATGCCGAATACTTCGTCGATTGTATGCGGGCCGGGGATGTGCAGTTTTTCCTTCGGTATTTTAGGTTGATCAAAGGTTAGTAAACGATCATCGCTGCCCAGCAATTCAACGATTTTTTCCAAATTGTTTATTAAATGGTCCATACTTCTGGTTTTTAATCCACCTTCGCGTTCGCATTGGTGGACGAGAAGGTAGTGGTTTAATTTTACGATCCTCAGGATCTGAAACAAATATGTTTGCGAAGCAAACTCAATTTAAATCCCCTTTCCCGATAGCTTTCGGGATGCATCGGGGTAGTTTATTGGGAACAGATGCTTGCCTGTTGGTTAGACCCGTCTCAAGGAGGGCAGGCAGTAAATCTGTCCGTTTAAGAGCACATGTGAATAGGTAAAAACAGCCCGGACGACAACTATTAAGACCATAATACCGGCTAATAAAAAGGCAGTATTCTTTATTGACATGGCTGATAATAGTTTTCATACGGGTACAAAAATATATAAAATAAACGGTTGTTCAATTCTGATAATCGATGCTTTTATTATACAATTCCATTTAAAATGCATTAAAAAATCAGCCATTTGCACTAATCATTAACAGCGATTTTTTATTTAAAATTTCAATTTGTTTTCCTGAAGTTCGCAATATTCCATCTCTTTCAAATTCGCTTAATACACGGCTTACACTTTCGCGGCTTGAGTCAATCAGGGTTCCGAAATCTTCCCGGTTGACAGGGATAGTAAAAATATCAGAGGCATAAATATGATCCGCCAATTCTAATAAAACATCGGCAATTTTTCCCCTTACTTGCTTTTGGGTGCGGTTGGCACATCGGTAAAAAACTTCCAGTTCATTTCTGCATAATTCAATCATTATTTCATACGAGAAATCTGCATTTTCTTTTAATAAATAACGAAAAGTATTAATATCAATAAAACACACTTCAGCCTCTTCAATAACTGAAACTGAATATTGGTTGATTTTTTCACCAATTGTTGTTGGCAAGCCAAGATAACAGGGAGCTTTTGATATCCGTACAATTTGCTCATAATGAGGGCCGGCAATGTGGATTTTTGCTAATCCGCTTCTTAAATACACTATATTTGTAGATAAAACACCCTGCCTGATTATAGAATCCCCTTTGTGAAATTTAACCAATGCGCAATTAAAAGAAAGTTTTTCAACCTGCTCTGCGTTTAATTTTAAAGCTGCTTTCGATTTAATCATACATATGTCACAGGCATTAATCATCGTAGAAAATATAAAAATATGAGGTATATCACAAATTTATATAATTAACTTCACAATATCAATTTATATATAGTATAAACTATTTTATTCTTTTGTTAATATAATAACAATAAATATTTACACTATGGAAAATAAAAAAATGTGCCTTGCCCTTTACACAGGCAGCGTTGATAAACTAACCGCTGCAGGTATTATTCTTGGTGGAGCTGCCGCCGATGATATGATCGTTGATATTTATGTTTTATTGCAAGGGGCCAGGGCATTTAGAAAAGATATTGGCGATAATGCCGATAAACTTCAGATGGCCGAGAATCCCGGACTGAAAGCTGAGTTTATGGAATCGTTAAAGAACCTGAAAGTAAAAACATGGGTTGAATTTTTTAAAGAAGCAAAAGAGATAACCGATGTGAAAATTCATATTTGTGGACTTGCCGGAAAAGTTTGGGGTGGTGAGAAACTTGACGATTTTATAAATCTTGCGGATGATATTTGTGGTATTGGAGCTTATATTACATCTGCACAGGAAGCGGATGTAAATTTATTCATTTAAAATGGGTAACACAAATTTATTGGGATGATCGAATTTATTAACAAATATTAAATCAACAACGTATGACAACAGAAGAGTTAAAAAACGTAAATGTGGTAAAATCAGTTGATGCCAGGGGAACATCTTGCCCCGGACCGCTACTGGAAGCTAAAAAAGCCATTGGGACCATTAAAGATGGAGATATTATGGAAATTCTATCTGCCGATGAAGGGACGAAAGTTGATATACCAAAATGGTGTACCAAGCAGGGCCATGAATATCTTGGAACCATCGAAGAAAGTGGTTATTTCAGGATATTTATGAAGAAAAAATAAACATTCAACATGGCTGATAGAAATAAAAAGAATGCTAAAATTCTAGTATTTTCTACCGAAAAAATATCAGACCCTGCTATTGATATGGCTGGACTATTAAAACTGTATTATCCTTCAACAGTCTATGCTATTTCAATACCATGCTCAAGCGCAGTAAAGCCAAGATGGATATTACATGCCTTCGAAAAAGGATTTGACGGCGTTTTTATTGCAGCAGATGGGAGTGATTGTCCTTATGGCGAATCATGTACCGATAAAACAGGACAAATAGTAAGTCATACCCATGAACAAATGAAACAGTTGAATATTGAACCTTCCCGCTTACGTATGGCTGCTATTTGTTCGGTTTGCAGTGAATCGTTTGTAAAACAGATTAAAGGTTTTAATGATTTGTTAATCAATAGTTATACTAAAAAATAATATGCCTTCTACTGAAAAACTTTCGTTCGATATTTTAATTATTGGTGGGGGTATTGCCGGAATAGAATCTGCTATTAATATTGCAAACAGCGGATATGAAGTATTGCTGGTTGAAAAGGATTTAACGATTGGGGGCAAAATGATTATGCTCAGTAAAGTTTTTCCTACACTGGATTGCTCAGCTTGCATAACTACTCCTAAGATTTCCGAGGCTTTGCGTAATCCCAATATAACCATTTTCACAAACACTGAAGTTAAATCTGTAATAAAGCAAGATATACAGTACTTTAAAATTGCCCTGATAAAACATCCCCGTTACATCGATGAGAACGACTGCACGGGTTGTCAGCTTTGCGAGGAAGCTTGTCCTGTTGTCGTCCCTGACCAGTACCAATATGAGTTGGTTGGGCGAAAAGCAGCTTATATCCCGTTTAGCATTGCCAGTCCCCGTGTGGCAACAATTGATCTTGATAATTGTATATTATGCGGCGCCTGCGAGAAAGCTTGCCCCACGGGGTGCATCGATTTTACCCAGGAAGCAAAAGAGTTTCAACTTGTTGTTAAATCAGTTATTGTGGCTACCGGTTTTGATTTGTTTGATCCGTTAAAAATTCCACGATTTAACTATGGAAGTGCAAAAAATGTTATCACTTCCATGCAGATGGAGCGTTTGTTGGCGCCTACCCGTCCCTATAATCATGTTCTCAGGCCTGGTGATGGCAGAATGCCTGATAAAATTGCGTATGTTTTATGCACCGGTTCGCGGGATATGAGTGTCGGAAACCCGATTTGTTCTCAAATATGTTGCATGTATTCTATCAAACAGGCCCAACTGCTTATGGGTGCATTGCCAATGGCCGATGTTACCATTTATTATATCAATATCCGTTCATTTGGGAAAGGTTTTGAAGAATTTTATGAGCAGGCCAAGGGAATGGGGGTTAATTTTGTTAAAGGGAAAGTAGGTAAAATTACCGAAAAAGAAAACGGGAATCTTATACTGCGTTACGAGGATATTAATCAGGGAAAATTAAAGGAAACAGAGCATGATTTGGTTGTTTTATCGGTAGGAGTATTAGCGAACCAGGATCCTACAAAGTTATTTGAAAACGGCATGTGGGAAAAAGATGAATTTAACTTTCCATTTCAAAAAGATATTTTATTCAATCCTGCCCTTAGTAATATCGAAGGGGTTTTTCTTGCAGGAACAACTTCCGGACCGATGGATATTCCCGATTCAATTCTTTCAGCCGGTGCAGCCTCTATGGAAGCAATTCAATATATTGCAAAATCAAATGTACATGTATGAACCATAAAATAGGAGTATATATTTGTCATTGCGGAGGCAACATTTCCGATTATATTGATGTCGAAAAAGTCAGGCAGGCAGCTGAAAAGGAAGAAGGGGTTTTTCTGTCTAAAACAACCCTTTTTGCCTGTGCCGATTCGAACCAGAAACAAATGGAAGCCGATATAAAGGAAAACCAGCTTGATGCGGTTGTCGTAGCTTCATGTTCACCGAAATTGCATCAGGGTACTTTCCAATCGGTTGTTGAAAGAGCAGGTTTAAATAAATTCAATTATTTTCATGCAAACATCCGTGAACAAGGTTCATGGGCCCATTCCGACAACAAGACAGGTGCTACCGATAAAGCAATTCAGGTCGTTTTGTCTGGTATCGCCAAGGTTCGTTTATCAGAAGCGATTGAACCTGTCGAAATTAAAACCGTTCAGGCTGTATTGGTTATTGGTGCCGGTATAGCTGGGATGAAAGCGGCTGTAGCTTTGGCAAAAATGGGAATTATGGTGTACCTGATTGAAAGAGAACATTTTGTTGGCGGACGTATTGCGCAATGGGATGTTTTATGGGAAACCAACGAAACAGGGAAAGAATTGGCAGCAAGGCTTTATAATGAGGTGAAGGCGAACAGAAAAATTACTTTATTTACAGGTACTGAAATCATTGATAGTTCCGGAAGCAAAGGAAACTTCAATGTAAAAATAAAAATTACCCCAAGGTATATTAAAGAATATTGCAATAGTGGTAATTTAAAAAAAGCAATTCAGGCTTGCCCGGTTGAAGTTCCGGATGCCTTCAATTTTAATATTACAAAACGAAAAGCAATTTATCATAATTATCCGAGCGAATATCCGCAAGCTGCTGTAATAGACATAGCGCATTGCACACATTGCGGGGAGTGTGAAAAACTTTGCAATCAGGTTGATTTTTCGCAGAAAGAGGAGATTATGAATATAAAGGTGGGGTCAATTTTGGTGGCTACAGGTTTTGACCCCTATACACCCAATGAGGGAGAATTTGGATACCAGGCTATTGAAAATGTAATCACATTACCCCAGTTTAAGCGTCTTATCGCTTCTACCGAAAAGAAACTTACATGGAAAAACAAGCGGATAAGAAATATTGCTTACATCTATTGTGTAGGCAGCAGGCAAGCCGATGGTGAAAATAAGTATTGTTCACGATACTGTTGTAATGCTGTAATTTATGCGGCCATTAAAGCCAGTGAAAAATTTAAAGAACTGAACCATTTTCATTTTACACGTGGTATCCGAACGTATGGGAAACAGGAGCTTTTATATCATGAGGCATCGGTAAAAGGCCAGATTTTTTTACAGTCGTATGAAGATGACCCGCCCAAAGTTGAAAAAAAGAAAGATCAAACAATGGTTCGTATAAACGATATTCTTACACAACGGAAAGAAATTGAAGTAGAAGCCGATCTGGTTGTATTGGTCACAGGAATGGTACCCAGAACAAACAATACGGTTGGGGAAATTTTAAAAATCCCCAAAGGCCGTGATAAATTTTTCAATGAAGTCCACATGAAATTGAGGCCTGTTGAAACAGTAATTGACGGGGTAACGATTGCGGGATGTTGCCAGGGGCCCAAGAATGCTGTGGAGTCAATCAATTCGGCATTATCGGCAGCTATTAAATCCTATTCATTTGTGAATAGCGATGTACTTGAAATTGAACCTTTGGTTGCTGAAGTAAACCCCAGCCTTTGCGTTTGGTGTGATGCCTGCACCAATGCATGTCCCTTTGATGCAATTCATCCCATTCAGGTTGACAATAAACAGGTCGCTGAAATCACTGTCTCTGTTTGTAAGGGGTGTGGTATGTGTTTGCCGGTTTGTCCGACCAATGCCATTCAATTAAAAACATTCAGTGACGAAGAAGTGGAACAAATGATTGATGCGCTGGCAAATGAGAAACAATAAATGCTGAACCATGGGAGAAAAATCAGGAAACACTTTTAAGATAAAACGCGAAACGTACCAGGTTCCACAAAAGGTAAAAGATAACCTGAAATCATTTAATGCTGTGAAGAAAAAAATTCTCGGAGCTTTTGGTGATGAGGAGTTAAACATACCACAGCTTGCCGAAAAAACCGGTTTAAGCAAGGAGGAAACCATGTATTATACCATGTCACTTCTAAAGTTTGGTATACTGGAAACCGTAAGGTTAGACGATGCAGATGAGTTTTATTTTTATAAAATAAAAAAATAATGCCAGGGATAAATTTAAAATTTGCAAGAAAACTTAAAAAATATGGTGCAACAGATTTTAATGCCTGTTACAATTGTGGTACCTGTACTGCAGTTTGTGCGTTATCAACCGAAAAAGATTCATTTCCCAGGGAGATGGTCCGACTTAGCTCATTGGGCTTTAATAATGAAATTAATAAATCACTTAAACCCTGGTTGTGCTATTATTGCGGCGAATGTACCACCCATTGCCCCATGGAAGCAAAACCAGGTGAACTGATGATGTCGTTGCGGCGCTATCTGATTTCTACCTACGACTGGACAGGGTTATCAGGTTTATTATACCGGAATTTAACTGCCTGCATTATAGCCTTTATGATTGTAATTATTGCAATAGCAGGTATGTTTTATTCAAAAACTTTTTCACAGGATGAATGGTTGCATTACGGCCATTATTTTGAAATGTTTGCAATTGCTGCAGTATTTGGCATACTATTGTTTCCGAATATTATCCGAATGTGGTATTTTACGGTTTGGTCACAATCAAAATCCCTTTCATTAAAAAAATATTTTAGTTCCTTAAAAGATCTTTTTATTCATATGTTTAAACTGGTAATTAGTTATTTAATGCTGTTGTTCACCACTGTTTTCCTGAATTGGTTTGAAACAGATAACCTGGCAGTTATTATAATGGGCTATGTTTTTAGTGCAATTATTTTTATTGTAACCTTTGATTTTGTTATCAGGCGAATACGCAAACGGTCTGAAAAAAGTACATTTTCCCATCCTTCTGACTGGTTTTTCGTTATCTGGCTGTTTTTGATGGGTATCTCAGCTTTTGCAGTGCGTTTATTAATTGATAACGGCCAACTTATACATAATTTCTGGGTTTACCTTTTTCATTTAACCATATTGGTACAATGGGCATTGATTATTGTTCCCTTTGGTAAATGGACCCACTTTTTATACCGCTCATTTGCTATGTATTTTGATAAGGTAAAAGGCTGATTCTTTCTATCCTTTCCATTTAATTTCAATATTCTGTTTGTCTGACCGTCTTAGGAAAGCTTAATGAAGCAATCAATTCGTATAAGACTTTTGATGATGAACAAATTCTATGTTTTCATATTTTTATTAATTGACGAAGCAAATTTGCAAAGGACTTTATAAAGGTTTTGTAAGTTGTGTTTGATGTAACATAAAGTTTTTTTAAATTTACCTGTTTTAAAGAATAAATAGTGAGAATAAATGATACAACTATTCGTATTGGTCTTATAAGAAGGCTGCCCTTAATTGTGAATGCATTTGCACTCCTGGCAATTATTTACGAATTAGGATTTGAAAGTCAGCCGGTCTAAAACCAGTTTTTGCAAAACATTTACATTCTTTCGTTACTATCTGGTGCCGTTTCAATAACGGGAAGATACTTTTTTGAGAAAACCAGGCCAACACTAAAAATAGTAGCATTCGATGTTTTTCTGGTATTGCTTTCCGCTTTCCTCCTACTTATACATTTTGGAATGGCAGAGAACCTTGCCCCCTCTTTTTTAAGCCACACAGGTTGGCTCAGATTAATTGTAGTTTTCATTTTCCTGCGTGAATTTATGGCGTTGAAAGTAAATTTTAAATGGGCATTGGTAAATCCGGCACAATTGTTTATACTAAGTTTTTTGGCTTTAATCATTTCAGGTTGCTTTTTTCTTCTTCTTCCCAATGCAACGCACTCGGGCATTTCGCTCATAGATGCGCTTTTTACGTCCACCAGTGCTGTTTGTGTAACAGGCCTTATTGTAGTTGAAACAGGCAGTTATTTTACACTTTTCGGTCAGATTGTTATCATTTCGCTGGTGCAGGCAGGTGGTTTGGGAATTATGACTTTTGCAAGCTATTTCGGCTATTTTTTCAAAGGTTCTTCTTCTTTTAAAAAACAACTGGTGTTGAGCGAATTTACCTGGTCGGGTAAATTGGGGGAAGTGTTTTCCATGCTCAAAAGAATTATCATGATCACCCTTTTAATTGAGGTTGCAGGAACTGTTCTTGTTTTTTTAAGCTTAAACAAAGAAGTTTTTCCGGCGCAGTTTGACCGGATATTTTTTTCGGTTTTTCACTCCGTTTCAGGCTTTTGCAATGCAGGCTTTTCCACCTTGCAGGACAGTTTGTTTTCTTATGATTTTCGCAATAATTATTCGCTGCATCTTATTATTGCTTCCCTTTTTATAATGGGCGGATTGGGATTTCCCATTGTGTTTAACCTGCTGAAATATTTAAAAAATAAACTGATCAATGGTGTACTTCATTTACTGAAGAAAAAACACAGTCATTTGCCCTGGATTTTAAATATCAATACCCGCATTGTTTTGTTGACTACGCTGATTTTAATTGTTGCAGGTACCGTTCATTTTTTCATTTTTGAATACAACAACACCCTTGCAGAGCACAACCTGTGGGGAAAAATAGTATCTTCTTTTTTTGGTGCTGTTACTCCACGTACTGCCGGATTTAACACCACCGATACCGCAAACCTTGGTATTCCTGTAGTTTTAATGCTGCTTTTTTTAATGTGGGTGGGAGCTTCTCCGGCATCCACAGGGGGTGGAATAAAAACCAGTACGTTAGCTTTGGCGGTGCTCAATTTTTTGTCAGTGGCAAGAGGTAAAAAGCGCCAGGAAATTTTTAGACGTGAAATCTCCCAGATTTCCGTTAACAGGGCTTTTTCGATTGTTTTTTTATCGGTACTTGTCATATCAGTGTCTGTATTCGGTGTTTTATGGTTCGAAAAAGACAAAGAGATACTCGATGTTGCATTTGAATGTGTTTCTGCATTCAGCACAGTAGGTTTAAGCAGGGGAATTACGGCGGACTTGAGCAGTTACAGCAAATTCATATTAATTTTGACCATGTTTGTTGGGAGGGTAGGAATGTTAACTGTGCTGATTGTTTTATTTTAAAAGGTTACCCGCTATAAATACCGTTACCCTACTGAAGATGTATTAATTAACTAAAAATTCCATTATGAAGTTCATAATTATCGGTCTTGGCAATTTTGGAAGTACGCTGGCAGAAAAACTGACCAACATGGACCACGAAGTAATTGGGGTGGATAATCAAATGGAGAAGGTGGAAGCGATAAAGGACAAAATAAGTTTGGCTGTATGTTTAAACAGCAAAGATCCTGAATCATTAAACACGTTACCCCTGAAAAACTCAGATGCCGTAATTGTTTGTATTGGCGAAGACGAAGGGGCAAGTCTTATCACAACTGCCCATTTAAAAAGACTAAAGGTCCCCCGGTTAATCAGCCGTTCGGTTTCAACTATCCACGAAACCATTCTCGAGGCTATGGGAATAACTGAAATTGTGAAACCCGAGGAAGAATCTGCCATAAGGTGGGCACGAAGATTAACTTCCAGCGGTTTTCTCGATTCCTTTGAGCTGACAAGCGATTATTCGATAGTGGAAATGGTTGTTCCTGAAGAATTTACCGGAAAGACCATCGGGCAAATTGGGTTCAATAAAAATTATCATATTATTGTACTCACAACCATGAAGCAGGTAAAAGAACGAAATTTGATAGGAGCTTCAAAACTGGTTAAAAAGTTATATGGAACGGCTACCGCCGAAACCGTTTTAAACGAAGGCGATGTAATGGTTATTTATGGTCACAAAAAAATATTCAACGGATTCCGGAAGAATAAACATCCGGGAAAAGATTTGAATAAAACAGGGTAGTTCAGGATATAGCCATTCCATCTGAATCGTTGAACATGAACATAAAAAAATTAAACAAAATCAAATAAGTTTTGTAAAAAAATAGAAACCCAAAAAATGATTGTTATGATGAAAATGAGAGAAATTTTTGCCGTATTGCTTTTTAGTGTGAGTGTGATAGCACTTTCTGCGTGTAGTTCAGGTCAGCAAAAGAAAAACAATGATGCTAAAGAACTGAAAAAAGAGGTAAGTGCTGAACTTCAGGAAAAACAAAGTAAAATGACACAAAGAGCCAATGAAAAGCTCGCTGATATCAATGAAAAAATAAAAGAGCTAAACAACAAGATCGAAAAACAAACTGAAGAACTGAGCGAAGAACAGCAAAAAGCACTTGATAAACTTCAGGATAAACGTGTCCAGGTGAACGAACAATTAAACAATCTGAAAAATATTTCCATGGAAGAATGGGATGATTTCGAAACAACTTTTAAAGAAGATCTTGACAGTGTAATAATAATAGCAGATGATATTTTAGATAAATTTTAACTAAACGTGTTATTCAAATATTCAATTACTTTATCTTCACAAGGGCAAGCATAAGTCCTTCTGTTTTTACCGTCAATAGTTTTCAATAAAGTATCTTTAAAACGTTTTTTGGTCAATCTTCAGATTAATTTACTAAGAAATTGCATGGCAAAAAAGAACAGGTTAAAAAAGGAATTGGGTTTATTAGAGGTTTTTACCATCAGCACCGGTGCTATGTTTAGTTCAGGATTTTTCCTGCTTCCCGGTTTGGCTTCCCAATACACCGGGCCTTCTGTTTTTCTGGCCTATCTGGTTTCCGGAGTTCTGATTTTACCTGCTATGTTTAGCATCGCCGAAATTGCCACAGCGTTACCCCGTGCCGGGGGTGCCTATTTTTTTCTCGACCGGAGTTTAGGGCCTATGATAGGTACTATAGGCGGCCTGGGAACCTACTTTGCCCTGATGCTTAAAACCGCATTTGCTATAATCGGAATCGGAGCTTATGCAGCTATTTTCTGGGAAATTCCGATAAAAACAATTGCCATAATGGCCACCCTGTTTTTTATGGTACTTAACCTTGTGGGTGCAAAAAAAACGTCGTGGCTCCAAAATTTCCTGGTCACCTTTTTAATTATTGTTTTGGGAGCATTTATTGTAGATGGCCTGTACAATGTTTTTTTTACAAATAGGGTAGATCTTCCCCGTGCAAATGAACATTTCAGCCCGTTTTTTACCCATGGTTTCGAAGGAATAATCATAACTGCAGGTTTTGTTTTTGTTTCCTATCTTGGTTTAACAAAAATTGCCAGTGTTGCTGAAGAAATAAGAAATCCGGAACGAAATATTCCGCTGGGCATGTTGCTTTCCTTAACCATAACAAGCCTGATTTATTTTTTGGGCGTTTTTGTAATGGTTTCGGTTATTGACCCCGCAGAATTTGTCAACGATCTGGCACCGGCAGCCACAGCGGTAAAAAAACTGTTTACCTGGATGCCGGGAAATCTGGGGGCTTATTTGATGACCGGTGCTGCGATGGCTGCATTTGCCTCAACCGGAAATGCAGGTTTGCTTTCCTCGTCCCGCTATCCGTTTGCCATGGGGCGAGATCGGTTGGTTCCTCCCCTGTTTTCGAAATTAGGGAAAAAGGGAACCCCTGTTCCGGCTATCCTGCTTACCACTGTTTTCATCCTGCTTTTTATTCTTGTTTTGTCAGAAGAAGGAATTGCCAAACTGGCCAGTACTTTTCAGCTCCTCATCTTTTTATTTATTAATTTCTCAGTGATTGTTTTTCGAAAAAGCAATATCGAATCGTATGACCCGGGCTACCGTTCCCCGTTTTATCCTTACATGCAGGTGGCAGGTATCATTGTTTCTGTGGTACTGATTGCCTACATGGGCTGGATGGCCATTTTATTTACGGCAGGTGTTGTTTTAATGAGTGTCATTTGGTACCAATATTATGCACGTGTGCGCGTTAAACGTGAAGGCGCTATCTTTCACTGGTTTGCCCTGCTTGGGAAATACCAGTACGCTGAACTGGAAAGTGAGTTTATGAGCATCATTAAGGAAAAAGGCTTGCGGCAGGGCGATCCGTTTGATGATACAATCATCAGGGCACGAATTACACATGCTGAAAAGAATTCTGATTTTGATCATCTTCTGAATTATGTTTCAGGTATATTTTCTGCCGAGATGCACGTAAAAAGAGAAGACCTGGTAAATGAATTTCTTACCACTTCTGCTATTGAGCCTGCATTAATTATTCCGGAGGTTTCGGTGCTGTTTGCCAAAAAACAAGGCATCGACCACCCATCGTTGCACATTGTTATTTCGGAAAAAGGCATTAACAAACCGGTAAGTAAAAATGGAATTGCTTCCGAAGATTATATCAAAGTTTTCTTTTTCCTGGTAAATCCGTCGAACGAACCCCGCCAGCAGTTGCGCATGTTGTCGCGCCTCATCGATATTGTGGAGCGTGAAACCTTTGTGCCCGAGATGCTGAAAATGAAAAGCCAGCGGGAAATAAAAGAATACCTGTTGCATAACGAACGGTATATTACACTTCAGCTTCTGCCCGGTACTGAACAGGCTGATATGATTGACAAACAACTTAAAGAAATAAAATATCCCTCCGATGTGCTGGTAGCCCTGGTAGAACGCACGGGTTCTACCTTTGCCCCCAACGGGAATACCCGATTGCTGGAAAATGACGTACTCACAATTATTGGTGAACCTAAATCGATTGCCCAACTCTTTAACAAGTATATGAAAGTGTAGGAGTGAAGAAAAATCACACGCTGATCTGTCCGCCAGCGTACAACAAATGAACTCAATTGTTATTGAAAATAGCCAAACAGGTAAAGCTGCTTAGGTTGAACTCCCGTTAAATTATAAAGGTATCATTCCAGGTTCATCCTCTTCAGCATCCTGCGTTTGTTCCATGATAACCATACGAAATAAATATCCTCCAGGGCGATGCAAGCATTTTATTTTCCGTTTTCATTTCTTTCTTATTTAAATGAATAAGCCTGCAGTCCAACTCTAAATACCGTTATTCGCCGGTAAAAATGCATATTGTAATAATCTTCGCCGCTGTAAAAGTTGGCAAACAGGCTTACATCGGATAGAAATTTTGGCCTGTATGCCATGGTCAGCGAAAAGTTGAATCGCTCTTTCAGGTCAAAAAAGGAGGCATCGTTCATGTTCCCAAACAGCCAGGTTGTTTCCAGCCGGGTTTGCACTGCCGGATTTTTATCGAATACCAGCTTTTTGGAAGCATCTTTGTGCCGTAAAAACCTGGAAATCCGCAAATTGTTGTGCCAGCGGAAAAAACTGTAACGACCTTCCATCTCGTGGGCCCTTTTTACGTCGATATGATACTCGATTGAAGTTTTAAAATATTCGTTTGTATTGGAAAACGGTATCAGGTTTTGATTCAGGAAAAGCCCCAGTTCCAGGTAATTGGTTGAAAAATCACCGGATACCGTATTTAAACTCCCGTCCTCATTAAGAAAATTACCATCCTGACCGTTTGAATGATGGGTCAGGTTCAGAAAAAGGTATTTTATTTTTTCGTCACCGGTTTTATTCAACTGATGATAAAAACTGATTTCAGGCAGGTAGCTGGGTGTTCGAACCGGGAAAGATTCTTCAGCATACATGCGAATCAGGATAGCCGGAGAAATTGTCGCGCCCCATTTTGCATTGCGGCTGGTTCGCAACAAAAAATAGGGAGCAATCAACGCTTCAAAAATCAGCGGTTCCACATTCCCGATTCCCTGGCTAAAGGTAATGTAACTGTCAGTCTGATTGGCCCGGATGGTTCTGAAAAACGAATTTTCTGCAACCTGCAAATCCTTCGTCTGTGCTTCCAAATTTCCCATGCCAGGGCACCAGACAAATCCAATCAACAAAAATGCTTTTAATATTTTCATCCTTCAATTCCTGAAATTCTATGATTCTGTTAATTCTTTTTGATGTAAAATTTCGCGGTTAAACACATAATCTTTAAATGGAACCTTGAAAAACAAGCGGTAGAGTACAGGTACGAATAACAGTGTAATCAGGGTGGCAAAGAACAGTCCGAAAATAATAGCCAGTGTAAGCGGTTCCCACAGTAAATCGCCCGAAAACCACAACGGTAACATTCCCATGGAAGTGGTCAGTGTGGTGAGAATCACCGGCCTGAAACGGTTATTGGATGCTCTCAGAATGGCATCGCGCCGGTCCACATCGGGGTTTTCTGCTATTTCCACGTCAATCCGGTCGATGAGAATGATGGAGTTGTTCACCACAATTCCGGCAAGGGCAATGACCCCCAGCACGCCGAAGAAACTCACAAATGAACCGCCGATAAACCACCCGGCCACCACACCAATCATTCCCAGCGGAATGGAAAGCACAATAATGGATGCTTTACGGATAGAGTTAAACTGCAGGACCAGCAGCAGCACAATGATAAAAAATGCCAGGGGCAGATTGGCAAAAATAGCCCCCAGGTTTTCAGCTTTGTCTTCATCTTCTCCGCCCAATTCATAGTCATAGCCCAAATCCCATTCTGTTTTTTGAGTGGCCAGCCACGGGCCTATAGCTTCAAAAATATCGGAAGCGTTATAACCGGGCTCCAGGTAGGCACCCACGGTCATGGTTCGTATTAAGTCTTTGCGAATCACTTTTCCAAACTGCCAGTCAACTTTTACATCGGCTACCTGCGAAAGCGGCACGTTCTGATTTCGTGCCGATGAATAAATAGTAAATGCCTGCACCGTTTCGATGTCGTGCTCGTCGCTGTTTTCATTTTTCAGGAAAATGGGAATCTGTTCATCGGTTTCAAAAAAGTCACCAATTTTCATACCCGACAATCCGGTATTCAGTGCCAAAGCAATTTCCATGTTGGTTAACCCGGCGCGTTGAGCTTTCCCGGGATGGATGTCCACCATCAGTTTTTTGATTTTCGGTCCCCAGTCGTCGGTAATATTTTTGGCTCCCTCGATGGTCACCAGCTTCTCTTTCACCTCTTTTGAAATAACCGCCAGAGTTTCGGGGTCATTGCCCGAAATTCTGATTTCCACAGGCGTTCCGGAAGCTCCGGCACCGGTAAGCCGGTTTACGCGGATATCGGCATCGGGAATGTGGTTGAAACAAAAACTGTCCACTTTGGCAATAATGTAATCGTTGTCCAAATTGCCGGTGGTATTGAGCAACATGTGGGCATAGCTGGAGTTGGCTTCGTTTTTAAAATAGCCCAGGTCGTAGGGTTCCGGACCTTCGCCAATAAACGAGGAGAAATCCAGCACGCCCGGTTTATCTTTTTCGGTTTCGGGATTGACAATCAGGTTTTCCAAAATATAATTACCGATGTCGTTCACCGCCTGCCCGGTATATTCCATCTGCGTGCCCGACGGAAATTTGATATCCACGGTAACCAGGTTCCGGTCGCTGTCGGGAACCAGTTTAAAAGGCAGGAACTGTACCATCGACAAAGCCAGAACGAACAACGCCAAAATGAATCCCAGGAAAAAGAATGGTTTCTTCAAAACCCGGAAAAGCAATCCGTTATACCACAAATTCAACTTTCCCATGTTCCGGTCCATAAAATTCTCCTTCTTCTCTTTGTTCCGGGTTTTCACCTTAATAATCAGAACAGCAAGCAGCGGAATGAAGGTAAACGCAAGAAACCAGGATGCCAACAAGGTTGAACTGACAACCCAAAACAACTGCGAGGAGATTTCACCCATGGGAGTACGGGCCAAAGCAAACGGCAGAAAAGCTGCCGAAGTGGTAAGTGACGAAATAAGCAGTGGAACAATCAAGACTTTGCCGGAATAGACACTGGCTTCAAAGGCACTGAGTCCGCGTTTCATATTAACCAGAATGGATTCGGAAATCACAATGCCGTTATCCACCAGTAGTCCCAGGGAAATAATGAGCGCTGCCAGCGAAACCTTATTGAACCCCAGATTGAGCAAACCGATGAAGAAGAAAGACGTGAGAATGACCATTGGGATGAGGGTGGCCACCAGTGAACCGGTGCGGAATCCCAGAAATAAAAGCATCACGGCCAGAACAATAAGGATACTCTGCATCAGGTTCATCAGGAAGTCGTTTACCTGCCCGCTTACCACCTGGTCCTGTGATGCCGAGCGCACCACCTCCACTCCCAGTGGCAGGTTGCTGTTTATCCGGGGTAGCATCTTGTCCACGTCTTCGCCCAGTCGCACAATGTTGGCGCCGTCTTTCAATGAAATGAACAGTGCAATGGCTGGTTTGCCATTGATTTTGACCATCTTCTGGCGGGGTGTGATGTAATCGCGATAAATATGGGTGGTAATATCATCCAGATAGACCGAGACCCCGGTGGAGGTAGGAATCAGAATTTTTTTAAGGTCGTCAAGGGTTTCAAAACTCCCCGAAGGCTCCAGCATAATTCGCTGACGGCCCATGTTAATTTCACCCCCTGGATAGAGGATGTTGGTAGCTGAAATGATATTTCGAAGCTTCATAACATCCAGACCGTAGTGAGCCAGTTGCTTGTCGTCGAACTCGATAAAAAGACGCTCATCCTGAACGCCGCCGTAATTGATTTTGGCCGCATCGGGAAGCAGCAGCAGTTCATCGCGCACCTCTTTGGCGTAGTCTTCGAGCTTATTGTATGGAACGCCGTCGCCTGTGACGCCCAGAATTATTCCAAATACGGTTCCAATGTCTTCATCTTTGACCACCGGACCGAAAACGCCCTGCGGCAGGGTGGGCTTTAAATCTTCCACCTTATTGCGGAGGGTGGTCCAGACCGACTGTAACTCGTCTCCACTGACGGCTGTAATCAGTTCAACCGTAATAACCGACAGCCCGGGGCGCGATTCACTGTTAATGGTTTTTACCTCAGCCATTTCACGAATCACTTCTTCCAGCGGTTCCGTAATCAGCGATTCCACTTTTTGTGGGTTGGCGCCCGGAAACTGGGTAACCACAACAGCAATCCGAACAGTATATGGCGGCATGCTGTCGCGTTCCAGTGTAAAATAGTTGCCAATGCCAATAATGGCTACCACTAGAATGGCTATGAGGGTAATCCGGCTGTTATTCAGTGTTACTTTTGTAAGATTCATCTGTTTTTTAATTTTTATACGGACAGGATTAGGGCCTACCCTTTTTTATTGAATTTTTGATAAGACAAGAATTATAAATTCTTTTCAGAGAACACCCTTCGACTTCGCTCAGGGTGACTGTCAGGCTGAGCGAAGTCGAAGCCTGTTTTCACGAATCAAATTCTAAAAATTAAAATTCACTGTTCATTTTTAAGAAGTTTTACCTTCCGGCCATCATACAAAAAACTTAAACCGGCGGTTATCACCATTTCATTTTTGTCCAGACCGCTCACAATTTCGTATCCGTCGGTCTGCAGTTCACCCAGCGTAACCCTTCTTTTTTCAGCAACATAAATGTCACTTTCATTGCTTTTAACCGCCACAAAAACAAAATCGCCCGACTGGTCGTGGCCAACGGCATCGGTGGCAATCACTATCCTGTTTTGAGAAAGGCTGTCCCCGTTCAGAGGTAGTTCTACCGTACCGGTCATTCCCGGGAAAAGCCGGGAGGATGATTCAGCTAACCGGACAATAACCGGATATGCGGAGGCATTGGGGATGCCCGGACTCACTTCGGTAATAATTCCCCGGAAAGTTTTTTCGGAAAATGCACTGAACCGCACTCTTGCATCCTGTCCGCGATTGATTTGCGCGATGATGTTTTCCGGTACAGCAGTTTTTATTTCCAGGTTGTTTACTCCGGCAAGAACCACAACGGGATGTCCGGTGCCGGTCATTTCGTTTTCCTGAGCCATCACCGAAGAAACAACGCCATCGAAAGGCGCTCTCAAAACGGTATAATCCAGTTGATTCTGTGCTGCATTGCGTTGCGACCGGCTAGTTTTCACCATGGTTTCAGCTAATTCAAATTGTGTTTTTGCTTTTTCATATTCGCTCAGGGAAACGTTGTTGTTCACATAGAGGTTTTCAACCCGCAAAAAGGCTGATTTGGCTGTTGCCAACTGAGCTTCTGCGCTTTTCAATGAAGCTTCGGCTTTGTTGTAATTGATGCGATAATCGGTATCGTCGAGGCGGGCAATCACCGTTCCTCTTTTTACCGTATCTCCCATGTCAACAGCTACCCGTTCTATCAAACCACCCACCTTGAAACTCATTTTTGCTTCGGTGGCCGATTGAGTTACACCTGAAAATGAGCGCACATTAGTGGGAATGCTTTTCCCCACTTCCTGATAAAAAACCGGACGAATGGTTTCTTCCTTTTCTTCTTGGCCTCGGCAACCTGCCAGCAGCAGAGAGCCTAAAACGAGGATTTGTATTTTTGTTTTCATTTTTATCATTTTATTCTACGTTTAAATAATCGAATAATTTGTTGACGTACTTTTTCTTTCCAGATTCATCTTCCAAAAAGGAATAATTGCCCTGCAGTCGTTCAGTTTTGATGTAATCCAGAATATATTGATAGCGCGAACCAAGGGCCATTTGCCGGGTACGTATCATCACACTTTGGGCATCGGTAAGCTGTGCCACGTTAGCCATTCCCTGGGCATATGCATCCTGAATGGTGTAAAAATTCTCTTCGGCAGCGCGGGCCGCGTTTTCCGACAGTTCCATTTCGCGGTAGGAAGCCTGCAGAAATTGCACGTTGGAACGGATTCCTGTTTCCAATTTGTTGAGCAAATCATCTTTTTGCCAGGCAATTTTATCCTGTTCGATGGTTGCCCGCTGCATTTCGTTTCTTTTCCGTCCACCTTCAAAAATAGGGATACTTACGCGCAGGCCCAGGTTCCAGGTGATATCATCGGGCGGAGGTGGTACGGGCAGTTGCGGATTCCGGATGACCCCTTCGCGTACAAAAGCCTGGTCGGCGCTCCCGATAAGCGCCACCTCAGGCAAATACATCTGTTTGATTCTCATCGATTTTTGCCGGTCAATCAGTTCGCCGGCAGTGGTTAATTGTTGCAGTTCCGGCGAGTGAATCAGCATTTCATCTATGATAAAATCTGCATATTTTTCGGTTAATTTGGGATGGTTGAAATATGAATTTAGAATTTGTTGGTGATGGATGACGGTTTCACCAATATCTGCCGAATCGGGGGTGGCAATGGCATTGCCGACGGGTTGGTTCTGCAGTTCGTTTAACCGGTACATCGTTGCTTTGTATCCTGCCTCTGCATCGTTCAAATCCATCCTGCCGAGGTTCAGTTCACTTATCCAGCGGTTGACATCCGATACGCTGCCCTCACCGCTTTTCTCTTTGGCTTTGGCCAGTTCCAGGTTTTTCAGGGTGGCATTTACGTTTTCATTTTTTATCTGAAGGTTATTTTTAGCAAACAGCAAGGAGATATAAGCCTGCGAAACATCGAGTACAATGTCGAGCGTAGTTTGTCTGTTGCCCTGTTTTGTACTTTCGGCCATTAGCTTTTTCAGTGCAATGTTCGCATAGGCCGCTTCGGAATAAATCACCTGCTTTAACGAAACGGAGCCTGTAATGGTATATTCGCCTCTCTGACCCATGGAGGATTCTACAAGATTTTCACTCAGTTGAACACCCATCCCGGAAATTTCTACCTGCGGTAAGACATTTGCTTTGGCAATGCGAATATCTTTTTCTGCCATCAGCAAATCCTGGTCGTTCATTTTCCCTTGCAGGTTGTTTTCCAGGGCCAGGGCAATGGCTTGATGCAAAGTCAGTTCTTCACCGGGCATTTTAGCTACGTTTAGCAACACAGCATTTGCCAGGTCAGACCATTTGGGAAACCGGTCTGTCAACCGCAGGCTTTCCATGTTTACGATTGGTGTTCGCTCCGGGTTTTCAGTCATGGCGGGAACATTGCCCAGGCTGGTACTTTCTGAAGCTTTTAAAACCCGCACAGCCACTTGCCGGGCCAACTGCTGAAAAGTGAACTGCGGTGTAAATGTAATGGTGGCTCCATGTTCCAGGTAGGCTGCTCCGTTCACCGACAGTGACGGAATGCCTTTTTCGTTCAGGCTGGAAAAAATAGCCTCTGTTGCAGCAGCGGAGTGCTGAACCAGCGGAAAAACCATGGCTGCATCAGTACCGGCAGGCAATTGGTCCATTGGATTTTCATTTTCTTCTACCGGAAAAAACGAAACATCAAATGTATTTTCATCTGCTTTCAGGTAAGTTGTCATAATCTGAAATTCAGAATAAAGCTGCCGGGGAATGATGATTGCAAGGTTGCCGGATTCGAAAATCCGGGCAAAGGAGTGCATGTCTTTTTTCAACCGGATAAGCGATTCAATCCATGCAAAATGAGGAATGCCCGAACTTTTGTCGGGTTGAACCGGCAGGTTTTGAAGCTCCGGGTCCAAAATGGTAGCTGCGATCACCGGTTTTGGATATGCGGGCAAATGAGCCGCTGCTTCGGAGGAAAGAAACCCCAGTGTCACCACAATGTCCACTTCCGGATCATTCAAAAAAGCCTGCAGGTTTTCCTTCACTTTTTCAGACTGCCAGTTTGCACTCAGTTCTGTAAAAACAGCACCGTCGCCAGCATTGGTCAAAGCTTCAATTTCGGACTTTACCTGCCTGGAGAGTAGATCAAACTCATTTCCTGAGGCATCGGTAACAATTCCAACCTTTATCGATTGGGAATGAAGCGCCATTGGAATAATGAGCAAAGCAAAAAACAAGTTGAAAATTACTGATATTCGTTTCATATTGAAAAAATTAATCTGTTGCTGACTGGTATTTTTTAAGGTCGCGGACCATCCTGCGGGACCGTTTTCAGCGAGCAGTTTTCCGCTTGTCTCAATCATTCTTTTTTCTATTTGTGTTTCCATCACTTCAATTGTTAATTAATATTCACTAACCAACCCTATGCAACATTTTGATATTTAATTGAGTTCCTGATCTGTTTTTTTCTACCCTAAAGTTATTTGCAGCAAAGTTAGTTAATGTTTACTAACATGCAAATTTTTTAAAAAAATTATGAGTCCACACTTTTATCAGCTAGGATATCTATTATCGTTACAATAGTGATGGTCCTTTTATCAATCAGCAACACATCAAATAAGTTTCGTCAATCTTCTTACCATCTGGATGCCAGCAAAGCCTCCACCAACAATGATTATTTTTTTACTTTCTCATCTATATTTAAGTTTAAGAAATTCCCCAATTAATATGGCGGTAGGGTAGGTAACTTCTTCTTCTGTTTGTGCGTGAAGCATAAGTTTCTCAGCAAATTCAGCGACTTATTGAATACACTAATAGGCACATTGCCAGGCTCCATGAGGCAAATACACATGCAAAGGTTATTCAGGAATAATGAAAGACTCAATTATTAACAGGGGGAGTAATTAAATGGTTAAACGCTGCCCATGGCGCATATTTACCATTGCTGCGTGCGGGAATGAAGAGGTCGGTTCTTTTGATTGCCTTGTGCTCCCTTTACAACAACCTCGTTTTTGATGTTGGTCTGGGCGCTTTCACCACTAAAATACGGGTTACGGAACCTGAACTATTTGAGAGGCAATGCACAATGTCCTTTGGACTTTCCACCAGGCTGTCCTGTTCAACCGCAATGGTTTCATCGCCCACTCTGACATCCGTTGTTCCTTCCAGAATATAGAAAAATACATCCACCGGGGTAATGTGCGGTTTTAACGATTCGCCGGGCTGCAGGGTAATGTGCATGGTCTGGGCATTGTTATAATCATACAATTTTCTTACATCTACCCTGTGCGGTGTTTCAACAACCTGTTGCTCTTTTACTTTTGTAATCTTCATTTTTTCGAAATTATAAGTTTTACGGATTGTATTAATTTGCGGCCTTCTTTTTGAAGGTTGAAGGCAAAATCCGAAAACTGCCATTCTTTAACGAAAAGGCGCAGGGCGCCCATGATAAAAATAACGAGGTGTTCAGCCTCGATATCGGATCGGATTTCATTTTTTTGCTGTCCCTGTTTTAGAATAGTCATCAGGGTTTTGTTATTGGTTTCAATTACTTCTGAAATTTTGTCCGTCAGCTTTTCTTCATTCCGGAACATTTCTTCGGAAAATACCACAGATGCCAGCGAGGGCATTTCTGCAAACGATTTGAAATGTTTTTCGAAAAGCCGTTCGACTTTAAGTACAGCCGGTTCATCAGAATTCAACTCTGATTCAAATATTTCGCTGGTGTTTTTTTTCAGCAAATCGAGAAGAGCGATAAGAATCTGGATTTTATTTTCAAAATGCCGGTAAATGGCCGGTTCGGTAATACCAAGTTTTTTTGAAAGGTTTTTGATGGTTAGACCCTGAATACCCTTCTCGCTAATTAAATCAAGTGCGGTGGAAATAATTTCCTGCTGACGTTTTGTATGAATATTAGTTATCATTTTTTTGTAGTTTTTCTCTTAAAGTTATTGGTATGGCAGCTAAAATAAAAGAAATACCGAGGAGTACATGCAGTACTACCTAAATCTATGCTGCCGTTCAATTTCTGTAAAATAGGTTATCACCAATGGAATTGATGTTAATACCAGCACTCCGACAATTATCATTCTTAAAAGATACAAGATTTTATTCATACGATTAGAATTGTTTATTTTCAGATAAAGTTAGTAAACATTTACTAACCATGCAAGTTATTTATACTATTTTATAAGGATTTGATTCCAGCATGGGAAAGGATTTACATATTTGTTTCCATCCTGCTTTTTCACAATTCGATTGAAGACTCAACGAGGAAGAAAATCTGTAAGCTGAGCGAAGATATATTTACCTTGATTCATGGATTTGTGCTTAAATCAAAGCAAAAATCCACATTTTTAATTTAAGTCGTCACGCTATTAAAAAAAATACAAGTGCGATGAACAAAGTATTTCAAAGAACGTATAATAATTTTTATTGCCTACTAATGATAAAATAATTTTAAAGAATCAAACTATGATAACGAATGAAATTGGTTTAAATGCAGGAAAAATCTGGAAGAATCTCAATGAGTCGCAAGAACAATCAATCAAGGGACTTATGAAAGAATTAAAGCTTTCCAGTTCAGCCTTTTACATGGCTATTGGCTGGTTGGCCAGAGAAGGTAAAATTTATCATTTTGAACAAGACGGAGTAAAGATGATTGGGCTGAAGTAGAGGAAATTCCGGTTTTTTCCCGAATTGAGCATTGAAATTTTTCCAATGCTTAATTCGGGATACCCCTGTTGTTTTATGTATCGAACACAGGATTGGATACTGTTTCAAAAAAGTGTGTAAATAATCAGATTTTTGGAAAATTTACCCTATTTGATAACTTGAACAACAAATAATACGTTCAACACAACGTATTTTACTAAAAACAACACAACAGATAATACTAATTGCCGTAATCTGCTACACGTAAGCTGACTAATACAAAAAACCAAATAACCAAATGGGGACTTTATTCCCTGTCTTCTTCAAAATAGTATCATTCATATAAGCTACCACCATTTGCTCTTCTGCAAGCTCTTGCATTGCTTTTCTTTGTGAAACATAAACAGGGGCTAAAATAGATGCCCCTGTTTTTACAACCAAACTAATCTATGATCAATTAAAGACCTTAATTCTTTGAAAAAATATCAATTATTACAGTACGGTTATATGAGCGTTCCTCCGGAAATTTGTTTTCAAACGGCGATAGGTTTTGATCCTCGCCTAATCCGAAAACTTCAAATTTAACATCGTTTCTGTCCGCCTTTAACAGGGCATTCTCCATAATTTCCCTGACATTGTTAGCCCGGGCCAATGACAAATTCAGATTGTGGCCTTCTTCTCCAATAATGTCGGTATAACCATGAATCTGAACGAAACCTCCGACAGGAATTTTTGGTGTTACTATTTCAGTGAGGTACTTCTCATAAATTGCGATGGAGGTGGAATCATCGAATTCGTAAATAATGCTGAATCGCATCACTTCTTCTATTTTGGGTGAGGACAAAAATGGTATATGTACGGGTGCTTCCTTTTTTATCGTCTTGCCGCTCTTCGTCTTACCGATCATTTTCGCCTTGTAGTCGCCAACGGTACGGTCTCCCAGGATGGTTTTTGCTGGGATACTCGCCTTCTCCTGTGTAAAGGGTCCGAAATATTGAACCATTTCTTTTTCATCTTCCAGCTCCAACGACCATAATGAGAATGCTTCTTCTGCTCCTTCGACATTGAAAGTAACAGAGTTGTTTAGTGGGACTTCCTGAACGGTGACGATTTCCACTGGTTTCAAAGAGGCCTCCGGGCCACTCTGAAACTCCATCAGTAAGGCTGGCGAACGGCTCTCAATAGATACACGTTGGTCTTCTTCACGAAGGAGTTTAAGTTCAAGAATGCCACCCGGTTGTTTCGATGGGATTTTCGGTTTTTCCCGGCCTTCGATACTGATCCTTGATGCGTCAATTTCAAATACATCCACCAGGTATTGTTTGACTGACTCTGCCATTGCCTTTCCATCAGCCGGGCCTTTCTCTGACGAACCGACCAATGTAATAGTTGAGGAAGGATTTTTTCCCAAACGGTCACCCAGGATGTTCAGGACATTATAATAGACATTCATTTGCCTGACTGAGCGGCCTGACGGAGTTTTAGGTGTAAACACTTCCAATTGGCTTTCTTTGAAGTCTTTTACCTGATCCTTCCTGAGCAACACATAACGATCAGGTATCTCAGTAGAGCCTGAATTGAAAAACACATAGTTTCGAAGCGGGAATGTTTCTATTACCCTGCGCTCAACCGGAATGTTCTCCGGGGCGTCAACTGTAAAGATAACGTCCGGCTCTTCCAACACTAACACTTCTGCTATATCAACAGAATAAATGTCATCACCTCCACTACCTCCACTTCTACCGGAAGAAAAATATCCTTTGCTTAAATTGTTATTTACAATAAAAGCAAAATCATCGAATGGTGTATTTAATGGAAATCCTGCATTGATTACAGGACCTATTCCGGTCTCATTGATCGGACAACTGAAAATATCAAGCCCCCCAAGTCCAAAACGGCCATTGGAAGCAAAAAACAAAATATGATTGGTTTCTTCAAAAAAGGGAAACATTTCATCTCCTTCTGTATTTATTTTATTGCCCAGGTTTTCATGTTTTCCCCAAACTCCTTTTTCGTCTTTTGTAATTTTGTATATATCCGCTCCGCCATAACCACCGGGCATATCACTTGTGAAAAACATAGTGTTTCCATCGGATGTCAAACATGGATGCCCAACCGAGTATTTTTCGTTATTAAGAAAGAAAGATTCCGGTTCTGACCATTTTTCATCTTTGTAGCTGCTGAAATAAATCTGAAGTTCCACAATCCCATCCTTACTTTTATCGTGATATTTATTTCTGGTGAATGCCATAAATGTTCCGTCATTACTAAAACTTGCAGGGCCATCGTGCAGGTTGCCATTCAGACCTTTATCAAAAATTTCAGGGACCTTCAATTGACTTCCATCCACTTCAGAAATATACATATCCCAAAATGGTTTTCTGGTCCAATTGTATTTTCGTAAAATCAATTTAGGAGTTGCCCTGGTTGATGCAAAAACAATTTTGTCTTTATAGTAACAGGTACCAAAATCCAGTGCATCGGTGTTTACCTTCAAATGCTCAATTTTATATTTACCGGCATCTTTTAACAAATTTGTAAACTCATTTTTATTGGCTGCATAGTCCTTTGCGCGTAAATCGTCCGGGCGTAGTTCCAGGAATTTATCCATCCACCTGTTCGCCTCGTCATACTTCCCATTGATTTTTAAAACCATTGCATAATTGTAATAGTCCTCCGGTATATTTCCTTCTGCTGCACTGACTATCTTTGAATAAATTGCCTCCGATTCGACATTTTGATCAAGGTAATGATAACTTTCAGCCAACCTTCGTTGTCCTTCCAAACTCAATTGTTTAGCGCGAGTATAAGAATCAATGGCTTTATCATAAGCATAACTAAAAGCGTATTTGTCTCCTTTTAATTCTTTATTTGATATTTCCTGTGCAAAAAGGTTAATGCCAATTCCCATGAAAATGATAAAGGGTATAAATATTTTTTTCATGTTATATGTTTTTTATATTAAAAATGTCGTGGAGAATGAATTTGCCTTTTATCAGAAAAAATAAAATCATATCTCAGTACAAGTTCATGACTTCCCAAATTATACCTGGGTGTTTCTAAGCCAAAAGACCAATCGTATGAATAACCCAGGTGCAACTGATCTGTAATATCCAATCCAACTAATCCCCCAAAAGCATCTCCTGTGCGAAACATCGCACCGATCAATAATTTATTCACGATGATAAATGATGCTGTAATATCGGCCTGGATTGGAGCAGCAGGTGTCACTTTAATAAGCGTTGTTGGTTTAAAATCCAGGTATTCCGTTATATTTAGAAACGTACCTGCTATTAAGTAATAATGCCTTTGTTCCTTTCCTGTTAAAATGTTCCCGTTAGCTTTACTTTCTGCCAGATAGTAATTCTGGATCAAATTAGGAACAGAAATTCCTGCATAAAAACGCTCCCTCGAATAATACATGCCAAAACCAAAATTAGGTGTCACATGATTTTCAATATTGTTTTGAAATGCCGGGTCATCCTGAACATCTAATTACAGTACAAAGGAAAGCATGGGCAAAAAAAAAGGATTAAGCTTTAAATAAACAATTTAATCCTTTTAAAAGTCGGGGTAGCAGGATTACTTAGAGTTATCCTGAGGTGGGGGAGAGTCATACATGAAAAGCCTGGTTCGCTGTGCTATCTTGTCCTTTTTTTTATTCCCTAAAACCAGGCTTGTTTTTGTAACTGTAATATTTTATACTGATATAAATTATAAAATGATGTGCAGGGGTTCACAGCAGAAGTGAGAACAGGCAATGGAGGAATTTTGAGAAATTAGGAGCAAATTCATTGAATGAGCACCCAAACGATGCGTACATTGGCGCATTCATTTGAATGGAAACAGCGAAATCGGAACAAAAACGACAGGAGCAAAAAACAGAAAAATCCGCCCTTGACTTTTCCGCCGGGCGAAATATTTTGGCTGGGATTTAAGCGGAGAATTAAAAGGATAGAAATCCTATTCTAAAGAACTCCCTATTCTATTTTTAGGGAAATTCACACTATAATATGATTTTAAGCATTTCATCCCATCTTAAGCATATATTTCATTGCAAAATCACATTATATTATGATATTGTTTGTGTTTCTATTGATAAAACACTATTTTTACCTCAAAATCACACTATAATGACAAGTAAAGAGATAGGAAAACAGATAAAAGAAAGAAGAAAAGTGTTGCGCATTACACAGCCCGACCTGGCTGAAATGGCGGGCATCAGCATAAATACGCTTTATAAAATTGAACGGGGGCAGGCAAATCCAACTATTCAGATGGTGAACAAAATTGTTAAAATCCTGGGTATGGAAATAAAAATTGAAGTAAAACAACCTCAGCTATAAACCTATGCGAAAAGCGAATATTTACAGAAACGGCAAACTGGCAGGAGTACTAACACAATTTTCATCTAATAATTACGAATTCCGCTATGATGATAATTGGTTTGCAAACGATGAACTTCCGCCAATTAGCTTGACTATGCCAAAAAACAAGCAGGTTTACAAATCGGAGTACTTGTTTCCGTTTTTCTTTAATATGTTATCGGAAGGTGCGAACCGGCATCTGCAAACCCATCAATTGAAGATCGACAAAAAAGATTACTTTGGGTTACTGCTGGCTACGGCAAAAACCGATACCATTGGAGCAATAACATTATCAGAAATAAAAAAATGACTGTACCAGAACTAAAATATTGCCCGGGAACATTGGTAGAAGGCTTTAATACTTACAGCACTAACTGTTTGCGCAGGGTTTTTCAGGGACGAAAAGTAAGTCCTGTTTTGCCTTATGGCCCACCCCAAAACAATGAGGAAGATGCTGAAAAATTTATTGAGAACCGGAAAAGAATTTCAATATCCGGAGTTCAGGAGAAACTGTCGCTGGTACTTGATAAAAATAAATTGCGCCTGACCAAAGAAGGAGAGCAGGGAACATACCTGTTAAAACCTATCCCCAGAGACCTGAAAAATGTCAACCAGGTTCCGGCAAACGAGCATTTAACCATGCAAATTGCCCGGCAGGTGTATGGCTTGCAAACTGCCGAAAACGCGCTGATATTCTTTTCCAACGGCGAACCTGCCTATATCACAAAACGATTTGATGTGAGAGAAGATGGTTCGAAATGGGGGAAAGAAGATTTTGCATCGTTGGCCGGAAAAACGGAAGAAAATGCAGGGCAAAATTTCAAGTACGATTTCAATTATGAGGAAATGGGTGAATTACTAAAGAAATTTGTCCCGGCCTGGCGCGTGGAAATTGAGAAGTTGTATTCGTTGATTGTTTTTAACTTCCTGTTTTCAAACGGAGATGCACATCTGAAAAATTATGCACTTCTCGAAACACCCGGGGGAGATTATGTGCTCAGTCCGGCGTATGATTTGCTCAATACAAAAATCCACGTGGATGATACGGATTTTGCTTTGGATGGCGGTTTATTCAGTGACGGTTATCAATCGGAAGCAATGAAAAAAAGCAAACATCCAGGACTGCACGATTTTCATGAACTGGCGAGAAAATTTGAAATGAACAAAAAAAGAAGAGATAAGATTCTGGGTCCATATTTACAACTACAACCCATGGTGGAGGAATTAACCCGGCGTTCTTTTTTGAACGAAAAGACAAAACGTGCCTTTTTATTGCAATATCAGACAAAAAGAAATCAGTTGAACAACGTGTAAATATTGAATTGATATTAGAGATTAAAAAGCCATCTGAATAAAAATGAAATTCGTTGACAGATATTAAAATAAAAAAATAGAAAAACAGATAAATAAATTGCTACTACATTTTCTACTACCAACAAAAATGCCACTGTAAAATACTGATTTACAACGGCATTTATTTTTTGTTATCGGGGTAGCAGGATTACTTAGAGTGATCCTGAGGTGGGGGAGGCTAAAATGAAAAGCCTGGATCGCGATGCTCTCTTTGTTCTTTTTCTATTCTCTAAATCTCAGTCAAGTCTAGCTTTATAGAATAGAAAAAGCCCAACACTACCGTGTCAGGCTTTTCATTTGTCGGGGTAGCAGGATTCGAACCTGCGACCTCCTGCTCCCAAAGCAGAAATTATGCTATGTTTTTATTAATCAATATTCAACTAATAGTTTGTATTACAGTAATATAACGATAATTGACTTATATTTGATATTTGTTTATTTTGTTTTATTTTGTAACTTTGTATGCAAACTATATGCAAATGATTTTAACGAGAAACTAAAATATATCAGCACCTTATAACAATTATTTGTTTATTAAAAAGATCCCTATATGCAAATATATTAATAAAAATGGAAAAACAAGTATTTATCTCGATATTCCTGGATAAAAGAAGAGCCTTGCGAAATGGCAAATATCCTGTAAAACTAAGGGTTTTTACGCCTTATCCTCGTATGCAAAAGCTGTACCCTACTAAATTTGAATTTACTGAAAAAGACTTTTTTAATATCTGGGTAACAAATAAGCCACGATCTAAAGTGATGAGAAAACGAGCCGAGCTACAAACTATTCTGACAAAGACTGAAGAAATAGCAAGTGAAATGTCCACATTCACCATTGAAGGATTTGAAAAGCGAATTTACAAAAAGAAGGGGCAGAATGAAAATGTCCTTTTTAAATACGATGAGGTAATCGAGAGGCTAAAAAATAATAAACAGGTTGGAACAGCTTCTACGTATGATTTAAGTAAAAAAACTATTATAAATTTTTTGTTCAAAAGAGACCTGAGTAACAAAGAAAATAAAGAAGAATTAGAGGAACCAAAAACATTGTTATTTAGGGAAATTACCCCAACATGGTTGAATAATTTTGAAAACTATCTGTCGGATCAGGGAAGAAGTAAAACAACAGTATCTATGTATGTCAGAACATTGCGAACCTTATTCAATCAGGCTATTTCAGAACATGTTATCAAACAAGATTTATATCCTTTCGGCAGAGGCAAGTATCAGATTCCTGCTCAGAAAGCTGTAAAAAAAGCTTTAACCAAAGAACAGTTAAAGCGACTCTTTAAAGCAAAAACTAAAACAGAAGAACAACAAATTGCTAAAGATTATTTTTTTTT
>Ga0307422_1000068_pt1 | contig 54584 bp, 33 predicted proteins | sample SalMarWE160290MG_FD_202153 | JGI IMG/M metagenome (GOLD analysis project Ga0307422, IMG submission 202153) | Salt marsh sediment microbial communities from the Plum Island Ecosystem LTER, Massachusetts, United States - WE1602-90 | ecosystem: Environmental > Aquatic > Marine > Intertidal zone >...
TAAAAAAGTAAGTTAAAGAGCTCACTTTTAAATAAGTTCTTTAACTCACTTAAAAAAGTAAGTTAAAGAGCTCACTTTTAAATAAGTTCTTTAACTCACTTAAAAAAGTAAGTTAAAGAGCTCACTTTTAAATAAGTTCTTTAACTCACTTAAAAAAGTAAGTTAAAGAGCTCACTTTTAAATAAGTTCTTTAACTCACTTAAAAAAGTAAGTTAAAGAGCTCACTTCGTTCGGTTTGCGCGCCTTGATCTCGAACATTCTGAACAAACATTAAGAGTTTATTGACAAACACTAATTGTCAATTTTATCAGGCTTTATGCACTATGCTTACCTTAAGTGAAATCAGGCTTTCAACCTGCTGATATAAGAAGGGAGAAGGGCGGGAAATTTGCAGTTTTGCGAAAAAACATTTCAAACTGTCATAATATCTTTTTCCTTGGCTTCGATAATGTCATCAACCTGTTTTGAATAATTATTTGTCAATTCCTGAACTTCGTTTTCAGCATCTTTGGCAAGGTCTTCGGAAAGTCCTTCTTTCTGAAGCTTTTTAAATTCCTCATTAGCTTCCCTTCTTGCATTACGTATACTGATCCTGGTGTTTTCAGCCATGTTTTTAATTTGTTTTACCAGGTTCAGCCTTCTTTCTTCAGTAAGGGCGGGTACGAGGATTCTTATAAGTTCACCGTTATTTGCAGGATTGAGGCCTAAATTTGCAGCTTGTATTGCTTTTTCAATAGGATCAATCATATTCTTTTCCCAGGGCTGGATCAGGATGGTACGTGCATCGGGGGTACTGATGTTTGAAACCTGGTTAAGGGGAGTGATTACACCGTAATAGTCAACTGTTATACCGTCAAGCATAGCAGGATTGGCTTTCCCGGCACGTACATGTGCAAGCTCATCTTCAAGATGCAGAGCAGCTTTATCCATTTTTTCCCTGGCCACATCAATAACTAACTGAACTTCTTCTTCCATAGGATTGAAATTTTACAGGATTTAGTTTAAATATTGACATTAATGTGAATTATTTATAAACAAATTTAGGAATTTATTTTTGGGCAACAGCCGGCAAATATTAATTTCTGACAATTGTACCTATTTCTTCACCGGTAATAAGTTTTTTCAAATTTCCTTTTTTATTCATATTAAACACAATAACAGGCATATTATTTTCCCTGCACATAGTAAAAGCTGTAAGGTCCATTATTTTTAACCCTTTATTGTAGGCATCACTAAATGTGATAGAATCAAATTTTTTTGCTTTCTTGTTTTTTTCCGGGTCATCGCTGAAAACACCGTCCACCCGCGTACCTTTCAATATTGCATCTGCTTCAATCTCTATGCCCCGTAAGGCGGCGGCTGTGTCAGTCGTAAAATAAGGATTCCCCGTACCAAAGGCGAATATTACGACATCTCCGTGTTTCATTGCCTGCAATGCTTTTTGTTTGCTGTAGTGTTCCCCCACGGGATCCATATTAATGGCGGTTAATAGTTTTGCGGAATTGCCGATCCGTTCAAATTCCGACTGCAGGGCAAGGCCATTGATCACTGTGGCAAGCATACCCATATAATCACCTTTAACACGGTCGATACCGTTCTCAGTACCTGAAATACCCCTGAATATATTACCGCCTCCTATCACAATGCCGACTTCGGCTCCCAGGTTGATCAACTCCTGGATTTCAGTGATGTAATCATTCAACCGGTGTGCATCTATACCATGATCGCTGTTGCCCGTCAGTGCTTCACCACTTAATTTCAGCAGTACGCGTTTATATTTGACCATCTTTCTATAAATCAAATTTCTGAAAATTAGTATTTATTATACATTTTACCAAACAAAAAAAGAGGGTTTAAACCCTCTTTCTCTTATATCATAGTATGTGAAAATGATCAATTCGATAGTGAATACCGCAGGAACCCGGTTACAGTCAGATCTTTGTCTGTTTCCTGAAGGTATTGACGCACTGATTTTTTTGCATCCCTGGTAAAATCCTGATTTAATAAAGTATTGTCTTTGAAGAATTTTTTCAGTTTTCCTTCTGCAATCCTGTTGACAATATTTTCGGGTTTACCTTCAGCAAGAGCCTGTTCACGACCGATTTCTTTCTCTTTTTCTTTCACTTCCCCGGGTACATCTGATTCATCTATAGCTACTGGATTCATAGCGGCAATTTGCATGGCGATGTCTTTGCCAACCTGGTAATCTGCTTTTTGGTTCAATCCAGCAAGTGTTGCCAGCTTATTTCCCGGATGAATATAGGGTATCACCTGTGCTGCTTCCAATTTAGCATAGTAGGTAAGCTCTAATTTCTCGCCTATGATACCTACTTCTTCTGTTACCCTGTCTTCAACCTGTTTACCATCAATGCTCAACTGTTTCAGAGCATTAAGATCGGCAGGCTTCTGAGTCAGTGCCAGGTCAAGTATATCATTAGCAAGTTTTACAAAGCCTTCATTTTTGGCAACAAAATCTGTTTCACAATTCAGTACTATCATTGCACCGAATGTGGCATCTCCCGATGCTTTTGCAAGAACAACGCCTTCTGAAGCTTCCCTGTCAGCACGCTTATTGGCTACTGCCTGACCTTTTTTACGAATAATTTCAACTGCCTTATCTAAATCGCCATTTGCTTCCTGAAGGGCTTTTTTACAGTCCATCATACCGGCGCCTGTGGTCTTTCTGAGTTTACTAACCTCAGTTGCGGTTATTTGTGTCATAACTTAATATACTTTTAGAAAATTGTATTTATTTGGATATTCTTTCCCTTTTGACCGGAGATTTTTTTGCAGATGATTTTTTTGCAGATGATTTTTTGGTTTGAACATCCATTTCTTCTTCATCTTCGTCGTGTGCATGTACTTTTACATTTTCTTCTTCCCCGGCTTCCGGTTCATCACTTTCATCACCACGTCGGGCAACTTTTTTGTCTTTTTTGGATGACACATCCTTTTCTTTTTCCATCTTACGTTCATCGAGCCCTTCCTGTATTGCTTTACATACAATATCAGTGATCAGTGAGATGGACTTGGATGCATCGTCGTTTGCCGGAATAGCGAAATCGACCATATTAGGATCTGAATTGGTATCAACAATAGCAAATACCGGGATGTTAAGCCGGTTTGCTTCCCGAACCGCTATAGATTCTTTGGAAATATCAACAATAAACATTGCAGCAGGGAGCCTGGTAAGATCAGATATGCTCCCCAGGTTTTTATCCAGCTTAGCGCGTTGACGGGTTATTTGCAGTCTTTCTCTCTTTGACATATTATCGAAGGTGCCGTCAGTGGCCATCTTATCGATAGCTGCCATTTTTTTCACTGCTTTCCTGATCGTTGGAAAATTTGTAAGCATTCCACCGGGCCATCTTTCTGTAACATACGGCATATTGATCTGCTTTACTTTTTCAGCGACTATCTCCTTGGCTTGTTTTTTTGTAGCTACAAAAAGGATCTTTCTGCCTGATTTGGCTATTTGTTTCAGGGCAGAACAGGCCTCATCAATTTTCGCCACCGTTTTTTGCAGGTCAATAATATGTATCCCGTTGCGTTCCATAAAAATATATGGTGCCATGCTGGGATTCCACTTTCTTTTCAGATGGCCGAAATGTACACCTGCATCGAGTAATTCATTAAAATTTGTTCTTGGCATAATAAAATATTGTTTACATTCTATAATTGTCAACCATCAAGTAGTTCCAACTTCCCGGAAGTCTCAACAGTTTAGATACTAAACACGGTTTATTTATTAACTCGTAGTGTTTGTTCAGAATGTTCGGGATCAAGGCGTGCGAAAATTTTAAACCGCAGTATACTGAAGTATTTGAGGATTTAAAATTTGAGCAACAACGCGGATATCGGACATTATGTATTAACACTAAACAAAGGTTGAATTTCCTAACGCTTACTAAATTGAAATCTTTTTCTTGCCTTGGGTTGCCCAGGCTTTTTACGTTCTACTTCACGCGGATCACGTGTAAGAAACTTACTGGCTTTCAAAAGGCTTTTATTTTCGGGGTCAAGTTTCACAAGTGCCCTGGAAATACCGAGCCTTACAGCTTCAGCCTGCCCTTTAATGCCTCCTCCGTATAATATTACATTAATATCATATTTTTCTGTTGCTTCAAGTGTGCTTAAAGGTTGCTGAACCATATATTGCAGTTGCCGTAACGGAAAATATTCTTTAAAATCACGTTTATTGATAATGATGTTTCCTTTTCCTTCATCAATATATACACGCGCTACGGCTGATTTTCTTCTTCCTACGGTGTTAATTACTTCCATAATTATTTAATCGAGTTAAGATTGATCTCTTTTGGTTGCTGGGCTTGATGCGGATGCTCCGGACCGGTATAAACGAACATGTTATTAAACAGAACACTGCCAAGACGGTTTTTTGGCAACATGCCTTTAACCGCATGCTCAATAAGGCGCTCGGGTTTCTTTGCCATTATCTCTTCCGGTGTAGTTGTTTTCTGTCCCCCCGGATATCCGGAATGACTGAAGTGTTTACGATCTGTCATTTTCTTACCGGTAAGCCTGACTTTTTCCGCGTTTATAATGATCATATTATCACCACAATCAACATGAGGGGTAAAGTCAGGTTTATTCTTCCCCCGTAATATCTTTGCCACTATTGATGCTAATCTTCCTAACGGCTGGTTAGTAGCATCAACTACATACCAGTCTTTCGTCACTGTAGCACTGTTTGCCGACCTGGTTTTGTATTTTAAGGTATCCACTTATGTAATAGCTTTTATTTAATTATCAATATGTTAATCCAATCATTCGAAAATTGTGGAGTGCAAAAATACAATTATTTTTTATTATACAATAAGATTCTCTGGAATTTATAAGTAATTATTATGTTGAGAGGTTGAGGAGTTTAGAAGTTGAGGAGTTGGGAAGTTGGGGAGTTGAGGAGATAAAACTTTCTTTTTAGCAGTAGGTATTCCCCTACTGGGGGTAGGGGTGGGGTCCGTGCGTTTATTTGTTAATAAGAAAAGATTCTGCCGGTCTTGCAGGTCCCTTGCTAAAATGTTAGCGGTATGTTAAATTTTTTTTCACTTTTCCATCTTATCACTGTTCAGCTTTGAGCTTTGAGCTTTGAGCTTTTTTCCTTCCGGCTTTGTACTTTATTACTATTTTTGCACAAAATATTAAAATGAGGGGTTTGAAAACAGAGGACCGGTTATCAGTTGATTTTTTTCAGCGTGATGTGCTTGAGGTAGCTCCTGCATTGCTGGGTAAGCAGATAAATCTGGTATGCAGTGATAATAGTATCCGGAAATTTACGATTAATGAAGTTGAGGCATACCGTGGTGAAGAAGACCTGGCATGTCATGCCAGCAAAGGGTGTACAGACCGCACAAAGGTTATGTACCGGCGGGGGGGATGCCTGTATATTTACCTTATTTATGGTTTGTACCGGATGATTAATATTGTTACGGGTCCGGAAGGGCATCCCCAGGCTGTATTGATACGCGGACTGGAGGAGGTGAGTGGCCCGGGCAGGGTTAGCCGTCTTCTGGGGATCACAAAGGATTACAATGGTGAGGAACTGACTCTTTCATCACGTATATGGATTACGAACGGGCCTGATGATGTTAATTATTTAACCGCAACAAGGGTTGGTGTTGAATATGCCGGAGAGATCTGGAAAAACAAACTTTGGCGGTTCTATTATTAAAAACTGTTAATTTTGAAATCATTTTTTTGTATTCCGCGAAAATTCTCGTTATTTGTTTACCGGTATATATGCAATATATTTTGAATGAATTTAACACAATGTGGTAAAAATGAAAAAATACAGGTCACTTAATATTATTTTTGGCTGGTTTGTCTTCTTAATTTCGGCGATTGTCTATTTAAGTACTATTGAACCTACGGCAAGTTTTTGGGATTGTGGTGAGTTTATTGCATCCGCGTGGAAGCTTGAAGTGGGTCACCCGCCGGGAGCACCTGTTTTTATGCTTATGGCAAGGTTTTTTACGCTTTTTGCCGGTAGTGATGCTACACAGGCAGCCAAAACGGTAAATGCAATGTCAGGCCTTGCCAGCGCTTTTACCATACTATTTCTCTTCTGGACTATTACCCACCTGGTAAAAAGAATGCTCATCCATACAGATGAAGAGCTGACAAAGGGCAATGTAATACTTATTCTTGGAAGTGGCCTGATCGGGGCCCTTGTTTACACATTTTCCGATACATTCTGGTTTTCGGCGGTTGAGGGAGAGGTGTATGCCAGTTCTTCCCTGTTCACAGCCATTGTTTTCTGGGCCATATTGAAATGGGAGAATATCGCAGATACGAAGTACGCCAATCGATGGCTTATTTTAATTGCCTATCTGATGGGATTGTCCATTGGCATTCATCTCTTAAACCTGCTTGCAATTCCAGCCATTGTACTGGTATATTATTTCAGGAAGTACCGTACCACACGACGTGGTGTCATTACCGCTTTGCTGGTTGCCGGAGTCATCCTTGGGGGTATAATGTATGTGATCATACCGGGAGTTCTTAAGCTGGCGCAGTTATCAGAGATATTGTTTGTTAACAGTTTCGGTCTTCCATACCATTCCGGGATAATTTTTTATACCGTGCTTATTGTGGCATCACTAGTATGGGGGATATATAAAACCCACAAAAACAAAAATGTAATTGGGCATACCGTATTAACCGGTTTAACGGTTATCCTTATCGGGTATTCTTCCTATGCCTTGATAGTTATCCGGTCGAATGTTAATCCTCCGATGGACCAGAATAATCCGGAGAATGTCTTTACTTTGCTGTCATATCTGAACCGGGAACAATATGGCGACCGTCCGCTGCTCCACGGACAGCATTTTAACGCGCCCATTGACGGCACCAAAGAGGGAAAACCCGTATATAAAGCTGTGGATGGAAGATATGAAATTACATACCGCAGGCCAAAATATTTGTATGATCCTGAGTATAAAACCCTGCTCCCCAGGATGTACAGTTCCGACCCGCAACATGTGGATTCTTATATGGAGTGGGCCCGGATAGATGAGAAGGAGCTTTTTCAACCGAGGCGTGACGAACAGGGAAACATTGTTCGCGACAATCAGGGGAATATTGTTTATGACCGCTCCAATCCCAAACGCAGTCCCAGCTTTATAGAGAACATGCGTTTTTTCTTTCGTTACCAGTTCAACCATATGTACTGGAGGTATTTCATGTGGAATTTCGCCGGAAGGCAGAACGATATTCAGTCACACAGCAAGGCCGAGATCACCAAAGGAAACTGGCTGAGCGGGGTGGATTTTATTGATAGTGCAAAACTTGGTAATCAGGAAAACCTTCCCCGGTGGCTGAAGGAAAATTGGGCAAGAAACAGGTATTATATGTTGCCTCTTTTGCTAGGCCTTCTGGGTTTTTTCGTTCAATACAGGAAAGACAATAAAAATTTCTGGGTGGTGATGGCCCTGTTTTTCTTCACCGGACTTGCCATCGTGATCTATCTTAATCAGTATCCACATCAGCCCAGGGAGAGGGATTATGCCTATGCCGGGTCATTCTATGCTTTTGCTATATGGATAGGTATGGGCGTGGTAGCTCTCTTTAAAGCTGCGCGGGAAATTACATGGACCCTGGTCAGGAAGAAAGGATTTATTGTAGCGGCAGGTATCGCGGTAATAATTTTACTGGAAATGGCAATCTCCGAATCATTGACACTTTCCCTTTCACTTATCTACATGGGTGTATTAACCTTGTTGCTGATAGGGATAATGAAGCTTGCAGGGGGAGTAATCAGGAACGATGCGGTGCTGGCCTCGCTGATCCTGCTATTATGTTTGCCTGTCCCTTTGATCATGGGAGCTGAAAACTGGGACGACCATGATCGTTCAGGCCGTTATGTAGCGCGTGATATGGCATATAATTATCTTAATTCATGTGCTCCGGATGCCATATTATTTACCAACGGTGACAATGATACATTTCCTTTATGGTATGCACAGGAAGTGGAAGAAATCCGGACGGATGTAAGGGTAGTGAACCTCAGTTACCTGGGGGCTGCCTGGTATATCGAACAGATGGAACGCGAAGCCTATGAATCCGATCCCCTGCCAATGACAATGACAAAGAATGAATATCAGCATGGCAAACGCGATATCGTATATCTTGTAGACAGGATAAGTGAGCATACCAACCTGAAACAGGCGATCGACTTTTTGGCCGATGATGACCCGCGAACAAAACAATTACCCAATGTACCCGAGAGGGTTGATTATATTCCCTCGCGCAGGTTCAAAATACCCGTCGATTCCGCGAAGGTGATCAGAAACAAGACTGTACGTGAAGAATATGCAGATCAGCTGGTGGATGAAGTACGGTTTACAATTAACAACAGATATATTACCAAAAACCATATGATGGTGCTGGATATGCTGGCTACCAACGACTGGGAACGGCCGGTTTGTTATGCGGTTACTGTTTCCAGTGAAAACTACCTGAATCTGGGTGAATATTTTCAGACACATGGCCTGGCATACCGGATAGTGCCCGTTAAACATAATCGCCGGGACTATAATCAGGGGGGCATTGATCCGGAGATCATGTTTGAGAATATGGTAAACAAATTCAAATGGGGTGGCATTACAGATCCTGATGTATATCTTGACGAGAATATATTACGGATGTTGTCAAATATCAGAAATAATTTTGCAAGGCTGGCTGAGGCCCTGATAGCGAAAAACAAGGTTGATTCTGCCATTATGGCTCTTGACAGGTGTATTGAGCTTATGCCTGATGACCGGGTTCCCTATAATATCTTCATGCTCCCGGTAATTCAGAATTATTATTCAGCAGGTGAAATTGAAAAGGCAAATGAGATTGCAAATATCCTTAAACAAAATACTTATGAAAATCTGGATTATTATGTAAGCCTTGAGGAAAAATTCACGAACCTTTTGGATTATGAAAAAAGACTTGCCCTGCATGTATTGAACGAGCTGGTGAAATATTCGAACCGCCACGGGCAGTCCGATATCAGTAAAGAGATACAGGAAAAAATGCAGGAATACATGGTATTATTAAACTTCGCAGGGCGATAGAATGGTAGCTGTAAGGATACCGGTAATTGTAAAAAAGCTTTATTACAGCCTGATCTGGGATATCCGGGACGGTTCGCGGACTGTTTACCTTACATTTGATGACGGTCCTACACCTGATATTACACCCAGGGTACTGGGTCTTTTAAAGGAATATGATGCTAAGGCTACCTTTTTCTGCATCGGAAGGAATGTAGAACATTATCCCGGCCTTTACCGGATGATACTTGACAACGGACATACGGTCGGGAACCATACCTACAGCCACCTTGCCGGATGGAAAACCAGGAACACCGAATATTATCAGGATATCGAGCTTGCCGGATGCATGGTCAATTCCACTTTGTTCAGGCCTCCTTACGGCCGGATCAAACGTTCCCAGCTCAAACATTTGGTGAACAAATACAAAATCATCATGTGGGATGTAATGAGTTATGATTTTGACAGGAACATCACTAAGCAACAATGCCTGCAAAATGTTGTTAACCATACCCGCCCCGGATCCATCGTCGTTTTTCACGATTCGGTAAAAGCCGGGGAGAGGATGTTGTTTGCAGCAGAAGGATTACTTAAAACACTGGCGGGAAAGAATTATAAGTTTAAGAGCATAACATCGGAAGGATAAGTACAGTTGATGGGGAAAAAAAATTCAAAACGATTTCTGATTATCACATCATTTACGATACCCGAAACTGCCGGCAGCGGTATTCATGCTTTCAGGTATGCAGATTATCTGAACAGAAATGGTTATCCTGCACGCATATTGAGTTTCAACAGGAATATGCGATACAATACCATTGAAGATAATAACGGCTCAAAAATTGTCCGTATTCCTTATTTCAATGCCAATCTTCTTACCAAATTGTTGTCTCTGCCCTTTATCCTGTTATTTTACAGCTGGCATATTATTTTTTCTGATGTTGTTTTTATCTATGGCAGCCGCATTATCGGCTATGAATATGCCATCATTTTTGGTAAAATTTTTGGTAAAAAAGTGGTTTTTCAGTCTCTGCTTATCGGGATTGACGATGCCGGTAAGCTTGTAAAAAAAAATAAAATTTTTCCATGGCTTTACAGACAACTATTGGCAGGCATTGATGTCTATCATGCCATAAATCCCTTTTTTTCCCGGCAGTATAAAAAAGAAATACATAAACCACAAAAGATTTTTGAAAGCCCGCAGGGTGTTAACACTGAATTGTTTAATCCGGTTGAGGGAAGGGAAAGGTTGAATATCAGAAAGAAAACAGGATTACGGTTCGATGGTTTTATTATTGTATCCATTGGTTTTTTTATAAACAGGAAACGATACCATGAAATTTTTGAGGTTCTATCAAACATTAATATTCCATTTCAATATTTGGTTCTTGGTGAATATGATTTTAAGAAAGGTCATTTTTTATTTCCATATGCAAAAAAGGCCCAGGAAATTGTTGAAACGGGAAAAAACATGCTTGGAAACCGGTTAATAATCAAGGGTAATGTTATAGATCCGCTGCCCTACCTTCAGTGTGCTGATTTATTCCTGATCAACTCACATCAGGAAGGGTTGCCTAATGTGCTTCTCGAAGCCATGGCATGTGGAATTCCTGTTGCATGTAGTAATATCAAAGGTCTGCAGAATACAATAATTAAAAATAATCAAAATGCCCTTGCTTTTGAAGATACAAAGAGTATGCGATCAGTCATAGAGTATATATTTTATCATCCCGATGAGGCAAAACAACTGGGAAAAAATGCAAGGAAATTTGCAGAAGATTTTTGTTCTTATGAAGTGGTTCAGGCAAAATTGATGAAAAAGCTATATTATATGAAGGGATAATAAATTATGACAGGTAGCAGAAAAAAAATATTATATCTTATTCAGCTTCCTCCGCCGGTGCATGGGGTGAGTCAGATGAATCATCTGATTTTCCATAGTAAAATCATTAATGAGGGTTTCGAAAAAAAGCTTATTCCCCTGAATTTTTCTAAAAAGTTTTCTGAAATCAGAAAATTCAATCTGAAAAAGATAGTTGTTTTTTTTTCAATTTGTATAAAACTGATTATTACTCTTGCTACCTTTCGCCCTCATCTTGTTTATTTCTCTTTTATGCCACTCGGCAGCGGATTTATCCGGGATTTTGTTTATGCAGTGATTATAAAAGCCTCCAGAGCCAGGCCAATTTACCACATTCATAACCGGGGTATTGAACGGAATTCACAAAAATGGATTTACCGGAAGATGTATGAATTTGTTTTTCGCAAATCGACCATCATCCATCTGTCTGAAAAGCTGGCCCAAAGTGAGTTGAAAAACATCAAATTAGTCGATACCAGAATTGTTATTCAACCCAATACAGTAGACAATTTTTCCTCCACCAGGAAACCCAAAAAAAACAGGAATGAGATCAGACTTTTATTTTTTTCCAACCTGCTTCCGCAAAAAGGTCTGATGACATTATTGCAGGCAATAAGCATGCTGAGAAAAATGGATCTGAAAAAGAATATACTGCTTGATGTATACGGTGATTATTACAGAAAAGCTGAAATAGACAGGTATAAAAAATATATTAAGGAAAATCATCTGGATGATGTGGTTACTCTTCACGGACCTTGCTATGGCAGGGAGAAAGAAAAGGCTTTTTTAAGATCAGATATTTTCGTTTTTCCATCTTATTTTGAAGAGGAATGTTTTCCTTTGGTGATCCTCGAAGCCATGCAGGCGAGCTTGGGAATCATATCCACACGGATAGGAGCGATACCTGAGATCCTTCGTGATAATGAAAATACGATTTTCTTTGAAAAAAAGAATATAAAAGAATTATCATTTAAGTTGTCTTATGTGATCAACAATAAATCTTTAATACAAAAAAAAGGAACTGAATACAGATCTTTATTTTATCATTACTATGATATAATAAATTATCAAAATCGTTTCAAACAGATATTAGCTTAATTTTGATGTATGAGATCCCTTATTAAAGAAATAAAAAAAAGATCAATTAATAAAGTAACTATTGTGTCCAGGTATATTTCTTCTTTAATTCTTGGAACTTTAAATCAAAAAAAATTTAAGAATATTGACAATTTTTGTTTTTTTATTGGTTATCCTAGAAGTGGCCATACACTTGTTGCCTCCCTTTTAAATGCACACCCTAATATAATGATAAGTATTGAATATAATATACTTGCATATATTGATTTATTTCCATGCACCAAAAATCAATTATACTATGCAGTTACAAATAACTCGAAAAAGTTCACCAATCAAAGAAATAATATATGGACTGGATATTCATATGAAGTAAAAGATTGTTGGCAAGGAAAATATTCTACATTGAAAGTAGTTGGAGATAAACATGGAGGATTGAATGCGACTCTTTTAAAAGAGAATCATGATTTGTTGGGAAAAGCTGAAAAGGTATTGAGGAGAAAGCCCAAAATTATTCATGTAGTAAGAAATCCTTTTGATATAATTACCACACATACGTTACGTTTTTTTCCAAATAAGAATCGAGAGAACGAATTTAACACGTTGGATTTATTACCCACTATAAAAAAATTTTTAAATTCTGCCGCTGAAATTGAAAGAATTAAAAAAGAGGGAGTCTATGAGACATTTGATTTATATCATGAAAATTTAATTTCGGATCCCAAAGAACAATTAAATAATTTAATTAGCTTCTTAGGTTTAAGACCCTACGACTATTATTTAGAAAATTGTTCAAAAATAATATTCAATGAACCAAATAAATCAAGATTTCTCATTGAATGGCCTTCTGAATTAATTAGCTTTTTAGAAGCAAATATTAAGAAGTACTCATTTCTTAGACATTACCATTATCGTGATTAATATAAATACTATTTTCATTTATAATAAATTTCTGATTTTTACTGATTTCAGAAGTTTTTATATAGTATTTCGTTTTTAAGAAATGGAAATATATGAGTTCCTCATTAAACACATGATCCGTTAAAATCCCTTTATTCCATTCTATTAACCAATTATTGATATTTTTTTTATAATAATGTTCATCTAATCTCACATTATTTGCTCGTAATATTTTAATTTTTTCTTCTTTTTTTATTACAGATGTAATGTCGTATTTCAAAGGTATTCTTTTATAAAATCTATACCTGATACTATTGACAATCCTTTGAAAAATATTCGTTTTATAATTAGATGAGAAAATATTTTTGATTTTAGTACCTATATAATTTGATTTTTCATCAATATAATAAAGCCGTTCTGTATCCGTAATTATCTTTTTATAATTCCATATTTTCTTACATAAATTACGTGTGTACTCATTGTTTTTATATAATGTAAAGTCTCCGCTAATAATATTTTTTCTTGATGTAATTAGATCATAATTAATAATTTTATTAAATTTTAAAGTATTCGTAATTTTTCCGAAGATCATATCTAAATCACAATATCCCCAAAAATCATATTCTTTTATATAATCATAAAAGATGATACCAAAAAATGGTTTTAGATCACAAATTTTGTAAGGATGCATAATATTTACAGATAGTTTGAGCCTTTCAGATGCTAGCCTATTAAAATCATTAATATCAGCATTGATAAATTTGATATTCTTTAATTCATTGTTTTTACATTTTATATTACCATATATAAGCCATGAATAATCAGGATTATAAGAACAGCTCTTAATAAAATAGTCGATCCAGCCTGGTGTTTTACCGAAATATGGGATAATAAAAATAATTTTCATTAATAGATAGAGTTATTTATTATGTAATATTTGTTTCAATTGCATAAAACCATCCGGTATGATAGAAAAATAATTATGATCAATTTTTGTTATAGTTGAATGATGTATTAATTCTTTTTTCAAGTCCTGGAAATGAAAAACGAATAACTCCGTATTGTTTTTTTTATTTATTAATTGGCCGTGATTGTATTCAATATGCCATTTTTTTATCCCCAGTCTCTTATATTTTCTGTCAGAATCAATAGTTTCTTTAAATTTAACATTGATTTTTTTCTTTTTATCCATTATCATAATTATTTCAGTGAAATCAACTGGTTGATTTAAAGAATGTTTTTTAACAAACCATTGAAACCGATATTTCATTTCAGCAAAATGAAATAAGCTATTCCGGTTTTTTACTACAGAGATTAAAAGAAATACAACAAAAAGATATATTTTTTTAAAGGTTAATCCTTTATTCTCAGGTTTCACAATATGTTCATCAAAATGTGTTTGATTAGGATTTTTTAATAAATTACGGTAATCAAATACCATGGTAAATAAGGTATTCATTCTTTTTATGTTTCGTAATATACAGAAGGGCCCTGATATATAATCCTGATAACCGGATAGGATATCAAATTGCCTCAATTCATAAAAATCCATGTTATGGATTAACATTCCAATAATAACATCAATATCCATAAATCCCCAATACTCATAATCTGTCAGATGATCTTCGAATATTATTCCGTAAGCCGGTTTATAATCACATAGTTTTATAGGATTTATTATGTTTACCTTAAAGCCGAGCTTTTCGCTTGCAAGAATAGAAAATTCTTGTTTTGTGATAAAAATATGAGTGATATTTTCTGCATAACTGAAATTGTTCTTATTATCGGAAAAAAATAAGAAATTCAATTCCTTATTAGCTTCACAACTCCTAATAAATAAAGAAAACCATACAGGCCATTCTCCAAAATAAACAATCACCATACATATTTTTTTTGTAGTTAGATGCATATAATATTCTGCTATCTTAGTTAATAAGTTTTATGAAATTCAAGTTTATATAAACTAAATTATTAATATATTAGGCTGTTACCTAAACAACTGATAATTTTATTCGTATATATCTCTTAAATGCCAAAAATAATTAAATACTCAATAATGAAAAAACTTGTTTATAGCTTCCTTTTATTGTTGACTTGTATACTTTCATCCTACTCACAGAAATGGGAGTGGTCAGAACATATTTCTTCCATAGGTGATGTTAAGATTAAATGTAGTGCAATTGATGGTGATGATAATATATATTTAGGGGGTAGGTATGATGATTCTGCACTCGAAATAAATGGAGATACATTGCATAATGTTGGAGAACGGGATGGGTTTATATGTAAATTCAATTCATCTGGGATTCTTCAGTGGATGCGAAGAATTGGAGGGGCTGGAAAAGACATAGTTACTTCAATAGTAATTGTGGGCGACAGGATTTTTGTTGGTGGAAATTTCAATAGTACTATACTACATTTTTCTCCTACTGTGTCGATAAACAATGACAATAGTTTTGATGCTTTTTTTGGTGAATACGATAAGAATGGGAATATAATAAATGCAATTGGGATTTTCTCAGGTGTTAATCAGCAACGTATTTTGGATATGACTTATGATCCTGATCCTATGGAAAATTGTTTATTATTGGTAGGATATTTCAAGGAAGAAATAAAATATTATGACGGATCTTCTACTATTGCTGTAAGTGCCGGAAGCAGTAAAGATTTATATTTGTTTAAGTCAAATTTGTCCGGTGAAATAATTGATACACTCATATATCGTGCCGGCGCTTCTTCACTTAAGAATATTAATTTATCTGCTGATGGAGGATATTACATCGGCGGTGATTTAAAGGGTACACTTCACTTTAATGCAGAAGACTCAATAGTCGGGAATACGGATTATAACACTGATGCAATGTTAATTAAGGTACATCCAGACCTTAGTTTTCATTGGGTACGCAAAGGTGGTGGTATGGGATATGATCATGTGAATTCTGCACGATCCGATATTCATGGAAATATGTATATTGCAGGTAAGTGCGAATCAACAATAACATTTGACAGTACTGAAACAATACAGTCACATCCTTTAAATGGATATGGTATTATGGATTTATACCTGGCCAAGTATAATCCTGATGGTAACCTGAGATGGCTGAAAAGAAAAGGAGATGAAGGTAATGACGATGCTTTTGGATTAGCACTACGTGAAAACCTGGTACAGTTTTGTGGTAATATTGCCGGTGAGGTAATATTCAATGTTGATACACTTAAAACAGGAAGTACATCAGACGTGAACACGGGGTTTGCTATTTATGATACTAAAGGGAATGAGATAGGTGCGCAGGGTATCGGTGGAACAGGTACCGATATTGGAGAGATCATTGCTTTTACATCTGACGGGAGGACTGTGATCTCGGGTTATTTTGATTCGCCGGAATTATCGATTGGAGACTCTACTTTTACAAATACTTCGGGTAATAATAATGGTTTTATCGCGATGTATTATTATCCGATGAAAGCTGTGTTCACGAAAATTAATAATATTAGCTGTAACGGATTGAATGACGGGGAGCTTTTAGTTACCCCGTATTTCGGTATAGAGCCGTATGAATATGAATGGAGCGCCAATGTGGTAAGCCATACTGATTCATTGGCTGTTGATCTGGAGGAGGGTTTTTATTCGGTTACTGTTACTGACAGCCGGGACTCAACAGCAACTATAGATGTTCAGCTATTCCAACCGGAAGCAATTGATATATCGCCAATTCTTACTGATGTTTCCTGTTATAACGGGAGTAACGGGGAGATCGATATTACAGTCACGGGCGGTACTGTGTCCGGAGCTTATGATTACAGCTGGCAGACTTTTAACGGATCGGGAGTTACTGTTACTGCTGAGGACCAGGCAGGGCTGTCGGCAGCGAAATATTATGTTACGGTTACTGATGATAATGACTGCCTGGCAAGTGATTCATTTTTGGTAGATCAGCCCTTACCTGTAACTTTTGGAAATAGTATAGTTACCAATGCTTCCGGCGGGGGAAGTGATGGCGAAATAGACCTGGTTGCCGGGGGTGGTACAACACCTTATAATTCGTATAGCTGGACAGGGCCGGGAACTTTTACTTCATCGAATGAGGATATTACCGGGCTGGATGCAGGTACATATAATATTACTGTGGAGGATGCCAATGCCTGTGTGTTTGATACGGCTTTCTTTGTGGATGATATTTCTTTATTCAATGCTTTTATTTCGGCTAAAACGAATGTTTCATGCAATGGGGGAAGTGATGGTAGCGCAACAGTCGATGTGTCAGGTGGCACAGGGCCTTATAGTTATTCCTGGTCAAATGGTGGGAATACCGCCACGATCAATAACCTGGAAGCGGACAGCTATTATGTTACGGTTACTGATGAATCTGATTCCCGCACTGAGGAAGCATCTGTGGAGATAAAGGAACCTGCAGGGCCACTTACGGCTACCCTGGAAGGAACAGATCTATCCTGCCATAATGATGGTTCGGGAGTTGTTGATATGACTGTTGGAGGAGGTACATTGCCTTACACCTATTCATGGACAGGGCCGGACGGCTTTACTTCGGGAAGTGAAGATATTGTAAACATCGATGCAGGCACTTATAATGTTACGGTTACTGATGCCAATGATTGTATTGCAACAGGTACTGAAACTGTGGAACAGCCAGGTGCAATAGTGGTAACAATAAACCAGACTGAGATTGTTTTTTGTAACGGTGACCTGAGCGCAATACTGGAAGCAGGAGCAAGTGGGGGTACCGGGACATATTCATACCTGTGGGATGATCCGGCCGACCAGAGCGGTTTCAGGGCAACAGGACTGGGTGGAGGAAATTATACAGTTACGGTTACCGATGGTAATGATTGTGAAGCCACAGAAAGCTATGAAATACTGGAACCTGCAGAAATACAACTTACAGCAGATAAGGAAGATATGTCATGTTATGATGTGGAAGACGGCAGTATTTATGTTGATGTGACCGGGGGTACACGTCCTTATCAAAGTTATCGCTGGCAACTGGACGGCTCCAATTTTTCTACGTCACGCGATATAGACGGATTGGGTCAGGGTATATATACATTAACTGTTACAGATGCCAACGATTGCCATGCTTTCTTAAGCGATACGATACATGAGCCCGACCCGGTTGAATTAAGCCTTATAGAGGTTACAGGAGCTTCATGCAATGGATACGATGATGGATTCATTACAATGACTGCAACGGGAGGAACGGAACCTTATACATATTCTGTTGATGAAGGTGCAAATTATCGATCCCCGGGAAGCTTTTCAGGATTAACTGCAGGCAGCTATGCTTTATCGGCACGTGATGCCAATTCATGTTTATCTGCCGATTCGACCGTTACCCTGACCGAACCTGAGGGGGTGAACATTGTGTCCGTGGCCAACAGTGATATTTCCTGTAACGGCAGGCAGGACGGATCAATTACTATCAGTGCAGAAGGAGGTGCAGGCGGGTTGTTGTATTCCATTGATGACGGTATAACTTACCTTGATAACGGTGGTGAGTTCAACAACCTGGCCGCAGGAGATTACCCAATAATGATAAAAGATGCTGACGGGTGTGAGACTTCCGGTAGCACAACCAGCCTTAATGAACCCGATCCCCTGGAATTTGAAATGGTAGAAAAAACTAATATTACCTGTTATGGATACGGAGATGGTATTATTTCGGTAACAGGAACGGGAGGGACCGTACCCTATATTTTCTCTTCTGATGGCGGAGAGACCTTCCTTGATAACGGAGGGGAATTCAATGATCTGCCGGCGGGCGATTATTCACTGATGATAAGAGATAATAATAATTGTGACACGGAAATTAATACTGTTTCCATTGCCGAACCCGGTGAATTGCTGATAGATACGGTATCTGTCACACATGTTACAGAGGCATCACAGGGTGAAGTTGTTTTGGAGTCGACAGGAGGCACACAGCCTTTAAGCTTTTTTGGCCTGCCGGCTGAAAATGATGTGATAAGCAGCAACAATGGTCAGTTTGAGGAGCTTGTTGCCGGATTATATGATTTTTATGCCGTAGATGTAAATAATTGTACATCGGATTCGATTGATGTTCAAATCATATCATATGTACCGGAAGGAACAGAGATTGTTATTTACGATGCATTCAGTCCGAACAACGATGGTATTAATGATGTGTGGAACATACCTAATATAGACCTTTATGATAATTGTGTTGTAATGGTTTTCAATTCCTGGGGTAATGAGGTGTTCAGCTCTTCAGGTTATGATGAGCCATGGGACGGGACTTACAACGGGAAGGAATTGCCTTCGGGCACATACTATTATACTATTGATTTGGGCGACGGGTCGGAAATGCTTTCCGGCACGGTGAATATTGTAAAATAAGACATGTAAAGACTTTCAGTCATGAGAACGAATATACGTTTATTTTGTATTACGATTGTTGCCCTGATGGCAGTGAGCCTTAAAGGGCAGCAAATACCCCCCCTCAGCCAGTATAATCTTAACCATTACATGATCAATCCGGCTGCCACAGGAATATCAGATAAGCTTCCTTTGGCTTTTATGTACCGTAAAAGCTGGGCAGGGATAAAGTCGGCCCCTTCATTGCAATACCTTTCGGGACATACCCTTATAACAGATGATATGGCAATGGGAGCCAAGATATTTAATTATCAGACAGGGCCCATACGGAAGACGGGCCTGGAAGCGACATACAGCTATCATATTAGTCTTGATGCAGCACGGTCTAAACTCTCATTTGGGCTCACAGGCCTGTTATACCAGTATTATTTCAATATGTCGGAACTTAATATCGAGGAACCCGGTGATGAGGTTTTTATGGGAACTGACCAGATGATCATTCCTGATGCTTCTTTTGGAATGTACCTGTATGGTGAAGAGTATTTTATCGGGGTTGCTGTTCCACAGCTTTTCAATCGAAACATTGACCTTAAAACTGACAGGATACTGCAGCAGAAACAGGTGCGTCATTACTATATTCACGGCGGATACAATTTTGAGTTAGGAAGTGAATTCGAACTGGAACCTTCGGTATTGCTTAAGTTTGTTGAAGCAGGGCTGTTCCAGGCTGATATCAATGCGATGGTGAACTATCTTGATATGGTACAGTTTGGGTTATCTTACCGTACTTCTGATGCTGTCGTAATCCAGATAGGTTACAGGAATAATGACCTTCAGATCGGTTATTCCTATGATCTTACCTTATCTGATCTGAAAACAGTCTCATCAGGCTCTCATGAAATTGTCCTGATCTATTCATTGCCGGATCTTAGGAGGTAAGGATAGATTTTTTATTTTATATAAGAGCCTGAAAAACATGAAATAATTCTATAATCAGTTTTCAGCAAACCTTACATAATCTTCAATATTTATTTTTTATTCGTTTTCTGAAATAGTATGTTTGTACGTTAAAACGGATAAAAAATGAATGTACTTCTTATTGGCTCGGGGGGCCGTGAGCATGCACTGGCATGGGCTATTTCAAAGAGCCCGAAATTAACAAGGCTTTTTATTGCCCCCGGGAATGCCGGAACACATACACTTGGGGAAAACCTGCCGGTGAAGGCAGACGATTTTGAAATATTAGGTAAGCTGGCACTCGAAAAACAGATCGGCATGGTGGTAGTGGGGCCCGAAGATCCGCTTGCCAGGGGTGTACATGATTATTTTGATTCGCATGAGGAGCTGAAGAAGATCCCGGTGATTGGCCCCGGCAGGGAAGGTGCCCGCCTGGAAAGCAGTAAGGAGTTTGCTAAAGCATTCATGTTGCGGCATAATATCCCAACTGCTGCCTATAAGGCTTTTACCCGGGAAAGCATGGATGAGGGGATGCATTTTCTCGAAACCATGAAGGCCCCTTATGTTTTAAAAGCCAACGGACTGGCAGCAGGAAAAGGAGTTCTGATCATCGATGACCGGCAGGAAGCTGAAAAGCAGTTCCGCCTGATGCTTGAAGGGAAGTTTGGCGAAGCAAGCCGCACGGTTGTTATTGAGGAGTTTATGAAAGGGATCGAGCTGTCGGTTTTTGCACTGACTGATGGGGATCATTATATAATACTTCCCGAAGCCAAAGATTATAAGCGGATTGGTGAAGGAGATACAGGTTTAAATACCGGGGGTATGGGTGCAGTCTCTCCTGTGCCGTTTGCGGATAATTCTTTCTTGAGAAAAGTTGAGGACAGGATAATAAGGCCTACAATTGAAGGATTGAAAAAAGAAAATATCCTTTACCGGGGATTTATTTTTTTCGGACTGATCAATTGTAATGGCGATCCTTACCTTATTGAGTATAATGTACGAATGGGCGACCCTGAAGCTGAGGTGGTGATCCCGCGGATGGAATGTGATATGCTTGACCTGTTTGTGGGAGTTGTAAGCAAGGATCTTGATAAAAGGTCGCTGACCTTCACTGATAAAGCCTGCACAACGGTAATGCTTGTTTCAGGAGGATACCCGGGCCCGTATGAAAAAGGGAAAGAGATCACCCGGCTGGATGAAGTAAACGATAGTATTGTTTTCCATGCTGGTACAAAACCCGGAAAGGATAGTGTGCTCACCAACGGCGGAAGGGTTATAGCACTTAGTTCTTTTGGAAAGAATTTCAGGGAAGCACTGGGTAGGTCCTATAAAAACGCCGGTATAATTCAGTTTGATAATAAACATTTCAGGAAAGATATCGGGTTTGATTTGTAATGTTTTATAATGTTGTTAATATATATGAATGATCGTTTTTCAGTAAAAGGGAAAGTAGCCCTGGTTACAGGGTCGAGTGGCGGATTGGGATTTACACTGGCCAGGGGGTTGGCTGTTGCGGGAGCAAAGGTTATTTTAAACGGCAGGGATCCGGATAAACTGCAACAGGCTCATACGAGATTATCGGATGAAGGATTCGGGATTTATTCTTCAGCTTTTGATGTCACTGACAGTGATGAGGTGGGAGTGGCGCTTACAAAAATATTCAGGGACAGGGGTTCTGTGGACATCCTGGTTAATAATGCAGGTATCAATATCCGGGGCAATCTTGAGGATTTTGAAGAGGAGAAATGGAGGATGATGATAGACAGTAACCTTACGGGGCCTTATATTGTTACAAAAGCAGTAGTTAAGAGAATGATAAAACAATCTTCGGGCAAGATCATAAACATTTGTTCCATGCAAAGCGAGCTGGGAAGGCCTTCCATCGCTCCCTATGCTGCATCCAAAGGAGGGCTTAAAATGCTTACAAGGGCAATGGCCGTGGAATGGGCAAAACATAATATTCAGGTCAATGGTATCGGCCCGGGGTATTTTAAGACGGAGATGACCAGGCCACTTTATGAGGATACTGAATTTGACAGGTGGCTTTGTTCGCGAACACCGGCAAACCGCTGGGGTGACCCTGATGAACTTATCGGTGCGCTGTTGTTCCTGTCATCTGCTGCCGGCAATTATGTCAATGGACATATCCTTTATGTGGATGGTGGTTTGCTGGCTGTTGTTTAAGAGGATAGGTTTTTTTACTGAATAATTCGTATATATTATAAAATTTTTTAATATTCAAGATGGACCGATTAATAGGAAAGTTGCCAAAAATTGGCATTCGGCCTGCAATTGATGGCCGGCGGGGTGTACGTGACTCGCTGGAGGAGCAAACCATGAGAATGGCAAAAGCAGTGGCTGATCTGCTAAGCAGCAACATCCGGCATTCAAACGGCCGGGCGGTGGAATGTGTAATTGCCGATACTACAATTGGTGGTGTGGCTGAATCAGCTAAAGCAGCAGAGAAATTTGCCCGTGAAGGTGTTGGTGTTTCTGTCACGGTTACGCCATGCTGGTGTTACGGGAGCGAGACCATTGACATGGATCCTTTGATCCCTAAAGCAATATGGGGGTTTAACGGAACCGAGCGTCCCGGGGCTGTATACCTTGCTGCTGCACTTGCCGGACATACCCAAAAAGGATTACCGGCTTTTGGGATATATGGCCATGAAGTACAGGATGCAGATGACCATAGTATACCGGAAGACGTGAAGGAAAAGCTGGTGCGCTTTGCGAAGGCCGGCCTGGCTGTATCTGCCATGAAAGGCAAATCGTATTTATCCATGGGTTCCGTATCCATGGGTATTGCCGGTTCGATCGTTCAGGATAGTTTTTTTCAGGACTATCTTGGTATGCGTAATGAATACATTGACGAATCCGAGTTTATCAGGAGGATCAATGAGGAAATATTTGATAAGGAAGAATTTAAAAAGGCGCTGGACTGGGTGAAGAAGAATTGTAAGGAAGGGAGGGACGATAATCCTCCTGATGTGCAGCGTTCACCCGGGCAGAAAGAAAAGGACCGGGAATTTGTAGTAAAAATGGCATTGATCGCGAAGGATCTGATGACCGGGAACCCCAAACTGGCAGAAATGGGCTTTGATGAGGAATCGAAAGGAAGAAATGCCATTGTTGCAGGTTTTCAGGGCCAGCGGCAATGGACCGATCATTTCCCGAATGGTGATTTTATGGAGGCGATATTGAATTCATCGTTCGACTGGAACGGGATACGGCAGCCTTACCTCCTGGCTACTGAAAATGATTCGATCAATGGCGTAGCCATGTTGTTTGGCCATTTGCTCACCGGCACTGCCCAGTTGTTTGCTGATGTGCGGTCATACTGGAGCCCCGGATCAGTGGAAAGGGTTGCCGGTAAAAAGCTGGCCGGCAAGGCGGCCAACGGGATCATTCATTTGATCAATTCCGGATCGGCAACTCTTGATGCAACAGGGCAGCAAACTGATGAAAAAGGCAATCCCGTGATGAAGCCATGGTGGGAAATTACAAGTGAAGAAGCACAAAAATGCCTCGATGCTACTGAATGGTGCCCGGCAGATGCAGGATATTTCAGAGGAGGAGGTTTTTCTTCATTATTTCTGTCAAAAGGGGGTATGCCAATGACCATGTCACGGGTCAACATTGTTAAAGGCCTTGGCCCTGTACTGCAAATTGCAGAAGGATTTAGCGTTGATATTCCTGAAGATATTCACAGGATACTGGATGATAGGACGAATCCCACCTGGCCTACAACCTGGTTTGTGCCCGTACTGACAGGTAAGGGTAATTTTAAAGACGTATATTCGGTGATGGCAAACTGGGGAGCCAACCACGGGGCGATCAGCTATGGCCATATAGGCGCCGACCTGATCACCCTAGCTTCAATGCTGCGTATACCTGTATGTATGCACAATGTAGCTGAAGAGAAGATATACCGCCCCTCCGCATGGGCATCGTTCGGGACGGAAAAGGAAGGAGCTGATTACAGGGCCTGCAGGACTTATGGGCCGTTGTATTGATTTTTTTGATATTGGGCTTCCGGATTGCAAATCAGGAAGAGCCAATATAACAAATCAGGAAGAGCCAGTCGCTATTGGAAGAATGGTGTAAAAACCTGGTGTATGAATAATGCAGGTTGGATTATTTTTTTCGGGAATTGTACTGTGAGGGGAGGATTTTGAATTCAGTTTTGAAGTATTTTGAAAAGTATTTGGGGTCATTAAAGCCTACTTCATAGGCTACTTCAGATACGGTCATCTGGCTTTTCTCAAGCAACTGGGCAGCCCTTTTAAGCCGCATGATACGGATAAATTCAATGGGGGATCTGCCGGTCAGTGACAGGAGTTTTTTGTAAAGGTGAACACGACTCATTCCCAATTCCCTGCTAAGCTCTTCAACTGAAAACTCTGAGTTTGAAATATTTTTCTCTACAACATCAAGTGCTTTTTGGATCAGCTTTTCATCAATTGAAGTAATACTGATCTCACCCGGTTTGATTTCAATATGGCGATTGAAAGCTTTTCGGATGGCATCGCGTCTGGCAATCAAATTACGTATTCTCGATTCAAGGATCTCGAAATTGAAAGGTTTGGTTACATAATCATCGGCACCTGTTTCAAAGCCTTCAACTTTCTGCTGGTCAGATGTACGGGCGGTTAGCAAAATAACGGGGATATGTGAAGTGCGTTTATCGGATTTCAGCTTACGGCAAAGTTCAATACCATCCATCCCGGGCATCATAACATCACTTATTATCAAGTCTGGAATATAAGCGATTGATTGCTGCCAGGCTTCTGTTCCGTTTGAAGATTCCTGAATGGTGTATTTGTGTTTCAGGTTATCTTTAAGATAAAACCTGAAGTCTTCGTTATCCTCTACAAGTAAAAGCGCAGGTTTGTTTTTATTGCCTTTCGGGCTGTCAGGGTAATCAATTGTATCCCGGATAACAATGTTTTGTTCCGGTTTACGTCTTTCTGCCAAACGATCAGCTGCTTCCTGCCGTGAAGTAATTTCATCAAGTGGCAATAATACACTGAAGCAACTCCCTTTTCCGGATTCGCTTTCAACTGTAATTGATCCGCTATGAATTTTTACAAATTCATTGGTCAGCGAAAGACCTATCCCACTACCCTGGTTAAGAATATTACCTGTGGGTTCATTCTGGAAGAATCGTTCAAAGATCAGGTCATGTTTTTCACCGGAAATCCCGATCCCTGTGTCAATCACCCTGATCTCCAGTAATTTCTGCTTATCAACAACCTGGATCTTTTGTTTATGAATGTCAGGAACAGAATCAGGGAATTTTACCTCAACAGCGATCTTTCCTTTTTCATTCGTGAATTTAAATGCATTTGACAACAGGTTGAACAAGATCTTTTCAAGTTTATCATGGTCAAACAGGGTAAAGAATTCTTCGACCTCAGAATAGAAGGTAAGTTGGATGTTTTTCTTATCTGCCAGATCAATAAAGGAGAATGTCACATCTTTCAGGAATTCTATGATATTACCCATAGAAGGATTTAAACTGAATTTCTGAACGTCCATTCTCCTGAAGTCCAGTAACTGGTTTACCAATGTTAATAAACGCCTTGCATTACGTTGAATAAGCATCAGGTATTGCTTATTGTCAGGAACAGTGTTTGTTGCAATGAGCTTTTCAAGAGGGTTAAGGATCAAAGTCAGCGGTGTACGAAATTCATGGCTGATATTTGTAAAGAATCGAATCTTCATCATATCCAGTTCATGCATCCGCTGTGATTTCTGTTTTTCCTGCTGTGTGTGGAATTTCAGACGTTCTCGTTCCTGTATCAGGTGCCTGAGTAATAGTAATGCCCCGAGAATTAAAATGATATAAATTCCTATTGCCCATGGTGTAAGCCAGAAGGGAGGACGGACAGTAATTTTCAGGGTAGTGGCATCATGATTCCATACCCCGTCATTGTTCGATGCTTTCACATGGAAAATGTATTCACCCGGATCCAGGTTTGTATAAGTTGCTGTACGTTGATCATCTGATGCAGATATCCATGATTTATTAAAACCTTCAAGCATAAACTTATAACGGTTCTTCCCAGGATGCAGATAACTTAATGCTGCAAACTCAATTGAAAACATATCTTCATTATGTTTTAGAACCAGTTCCCTGGTATAGGAAATTGATTGATCAAGCAGGATCCTTCCGTTGATTTTTGATCCGGTTTCAAGTCTTTTATTGAATAACTGAAAATCGGTAATGACTACCTTTGGCTTGATCTTGTTCATTTTTATGTTTTCAGGATAGAACATATTAAAGCCATTGCTGCCGCCAAAAAGCAACTCACCCCTGGTGGTTTTATAAACTGATTTTTCATTGAATTCTTTTCCCTGCAGGCCGTCTGATTCATCATAGTTTTTAAAAGTATATGTATGCCGGCCCGTAAGGGAGTCTTCCTTGATGATAAGGTTGGAAATACCGTTTGTTGTGCTTAGCCACAAATTGCCGGAGTTATCTTCAACAATACCTGAAATTGTGTTGTCGGGTAATCCGTCGCTTTGCCTGAAAACAATAAAATTATCACTTGCCTTATTGTACAGGTTTAAACCGTCACGAGTTCCCAGCCATAATTGTCCCCGGCTGTCAAGCAACAATATAATTACATTATTATTACTTATACTGCTTGTATCATTATTGATCCTGATATAATGGGTAAACCTGCCGGTTTGTTTGTCCATCTTGTCAAGGCCGTTAGCTGTGGCGATCCACAGGTTCTCTTCTTTATCCTCAATAATATCGATCACGAATTCGGAGTTGACCGAATTAGGCTCTCCTGCATTGTAATGCTTAAAAGTATTTGTCCTGCGGTCAAACAGCTCAAGCCCGCCTCCCAGTGTTCCTATCCAGAGGTTATTTTCAGAGTCTTCAAAAATCTCCCATATCCTGTTATCTGAAATGCTTTCCGGATCTCCGGCAATATGTGTGTATGAATAAAAACGTTCTCCGTCAAAATAATTCAAGCCACCATAAAAAGTCCCGATCCATAACCTGCCGGTATGGTCCTGGCACAGACTTACAATTACGTCGTTACTAATGCTGTGGGGGTCTTCAGGATCGTGAACGAATGTTGTGAATGTGTTCGATGAACGGTTATAGTAATCAAGTCCACCTCCGTTAGTTCCGATCCAGATGTTACCTTTATAGTCTTCAAGAAAACAGTTTACGTCGTTAAATCCCAGGCTGTTCGGGTTGGAAGGCTGGTGTTTAAAAAGGCTGAATTTTAACAGGTTTTCATGGTAATAATTTACGCCGCCCTTAAATGTGCCGACCCAGATAATGTTATTATTGTCCCTGTAAAGGGAAATAACACTGTTTTGACTGAGGCTTCTCTGGTCATCAGGATTATGCAGTATATAACTGATGGTGAAATTCTCTTTATTCAGCAGGTTAATTCCCCCATGGTCAGTTCCTATCCATATCAGCCCTTCCTCATCCTGTATCACATCCATAACAATGTTATTGTTTAAGCGGTAGGGTGAAGAATTTTGATTCAGATGGTGTAATGACAGGTTTTCAGTATTAAAATAAAACACTCCGTTTGCATCACTTGTAGAGTAAATCCAAAGATCACCGTCCCTGTCTATATATAGTTCGAAGGTTTGTGGTTTTTCGCGTAAATACCTGTACAGGTCATAACTTCTTAGAATAACATTGGCATTAGCAGTATACATTTTTTCAATGATACCGTTGTGGTGAATGATCCAGATATATCCTTCCGGGTCATCTGCGATAACCGACAGGGAATTGGAGATTAATGACGTCGAGTCCAAAGGGTTGCTGATTATATGGATCAGTGAATCAAGCTGAGGTGAATACTTGTAAAGCCCGCTGTTTGAGCTTACCATCCAGGTATTGCCCTGCCGGTCGTGCATCAGGCTGGTTATTGAGTACCCGGGAAGAGAAGGATTGATGCCGTAAACCCTGTGATGTGAAGTGAATGTCTCTTTTACGGGATCATAAATGGCAAAACCTTGTCTTGTTCTCACCCATATCAGTCCCTCATGATCCTCAAACAGGTAATCTACAAAATTGTCAGGTATTGTTAAAGAGTCATCGGGGTTATGCTTAAAGATCTTGAAATTGTAGCCGTCATAGCGGTTTAATCCGGATTTTGTTCCTAACCATACAAATCCTTTACTGTCTTTGATCATACAGTTGACCTGGTTATGAGATAAACCATCGGATATATCAACACGGGTGAATTTGTATTGATCTTCGCTTGCCCGGGAATTATGAGCGGAGAGGATAAACAGGATAACCGCCATGTAATACTTAAGTGCCATTAATTTACCTGTAATGTGGGAATTAAGGGATACAATATAATTCAGGGTTTAATCAGAAAAAATAATACTCTGGTTAATAAATTTTTCAGGCTTATCAATGGTATTTTGGTCTATTCCAAATACTGGCTGAACAATATCTATCTGCTAATTTAATAAATCATTTGATATTACAGTGTGATTGTTTTGAAATGAACAAAAAAACCGGCTTTTTCAGAGCCGGTTTTTTATCATGTTGGTACATGAATAAACTTAACCAAGATAGGTTCGCAATAATTTATTTTTTGCACGTTGCCGAAGATGCTTGATGGCTTTTTCTTTGATCTGCCTTGTGCGTTCGCGTGAGATCCCTATTGAATCACCAATTTCTTCAAGTGACATTTGTTTTTTGCCTATACCGTAAAAGGAACGTATTACATTGTTCTCTTTTTCAGGCAAGGTGTTTAATGTGCGTTCAATCTCCTTGGTCAGTGATTCCGAGATCAGGCTGTTATCGGTTGTCGGATTTTCCGGATTACTTAATACATCAAGCAGGCTGTTATCTTCGCCTTCATGGAAAGGCGCATCCACTGAAAGGTGCTTTCCTGACAATTCCAGTGTGCTTGCAATTTTGTCCTCCGGCAGTTCAAGAATTTCTGCAACTTCGTCAGGTGAGGGATCACGCTCATGCTCTTGTTCAAGCCTCGAGAACGCTTTGTTGATCTTGTTCAGTGCCCCGATCTTGTTCAGGGGCAACCGAACGATCCTTGATTGTTCTGCCAAAGCCTGCAAAATACACTGTCTGATCCACCATACAGCGTAAGATATGAATTTAAACCCCTTGGTTTCATCAAATTTTTTAGCGGCTTTAATCAGCCCCAGATTACCTTCGTTGATTAAATCAGGCAGACTTAAGCCCTGATGCTGATATTGTTTAGCTACAGACACAACAAATCTTAAATTGGCTTTGGTAAGTTTTTCCAATGCTTCCTGATCTCCTTTTTTGATTCTTCTGGCTAAATCAACTTCTTCTTCCGGCGTTATTAATTCTTCTTTGCCAATATCGTGCAGATATTTCTCCAGTGAATCACTGTTTCTATTCGTAATTGATTTCGTAATTTTTAACTGCCTCATAATTCCAACCTGTATTTATATTCAAACTTCTACTTTACTCGAATTTTCCTTCATTCAAATTATTAACAAATGTTTTGCTAAAAATGTTGTAATGGTTAATAAGTTTTTTTTGTTTCTATAACGCTGAACGCTAATCAATTATTTAAAATACATAATATTTTGGTAAATACAAAACGATGGTTCTGTAATTCTAATGCATAACTTTTGCCTCAATATCACATAAAACGGCACAATTCATTAATTATTATGTAAATGGATCTCCGCGGAATTTGTTTAAAAGTAATTCCTCATCATTGGTTTGATCACTTTTAATAAATAAGTGCAGGAAATAAATAATTGGATTTGTGTTATCACGGGTACATATAAAATTAAAACAACCCTCAAAAAACGTGCCTTTTTACAGCATTTGTATAGAACAGATGTAAAAAAATCTGATCTTTCTACTGTGGTATTAATAATATATTACCCTTATTTGTCAGGTATTTGAGGATCATTGTTTCTTTTTTCTTGAAATAATTGTTAAAAGTATAAGCAGTCCAACTGCAAAGGCACCTGAAATAATGGCAGTAATGGTAATGGTCCTGTTTTTTTTCTGTTCTTTACTATACTGGGTTTTTAAATTATCTATAAGCATATCAGTAGTTTGTACTTCTGCAGATGCTTCAATTTTTTGTTTCCTCCTTAATGCTTCATCATTTAACAGCGTAAGTATTTTTTTGGTTTGTTCATATTCAAAATCCATTTCATTCTCTGATACCGGGATCTCGATGCTCACAAAAAACAGATCCACCTCATTCATTTCATCTCTTAAGGCAAAAAGCTTTTCTTCTTCATTTGTCTCATTATAAACCTTATTCAGTGCTTTAAGATTTTTAGCTTTCAGGTCATCCAAATTTGCCGTGTCAGCAATCACTTTGCTTTTTTCGTAGTATTCTGCCGCTTTAGTGTAATTTCCTGTCCTGCGATAGGAATTGCCAAGATTGAAAAGAGTGACAGCCAGCCCGTGCTCATAGTTCTCATCTTCTTTTGATGTTATGGATCTTTCATAATAATCTATGGCTTTTTGGAATTGATTTTTTATGTAGTACAGATTACCGAGATTATTCATTGTCATTGCAGCTTCTTTGCGGTTCTGCGATTCATTGAGGACTTTCATCGACTGGTTGAAAAATTTCTCGGCTTCATCATAATTTCCTAATTCATAATGTGCCAGGCCAAGCTTATTGTATATTGGCCCCAGATCATCCTGTTCATCAAGGTCCTGAATTATATCAACCGATTTTTTGTAGGAAAGGATAGAATTATCCAGGACCTTTTGTTTAAAATATATGTTACCCATCTCATCCATTACATCTTTTAAGCCGGCTTTATCATCAATACTGTCCTTTAAACGGGCTGATCTTTCATAATGATCAATAGCATTATCATAATCATAAGTAGTTTCATAAACATTGGCAATATTTGAGTATACATCGGAAACTCCTTTTTTATCACCTGATTTTTCTTTTACTTCCAATGCCTTTTCATAACTTACAATTGAGCTGTCAAAATCACCCGAGCTATAGTATACATTTGCCATTCCGTCATATATATCCGATACCTTATCATGATACCCGTATTCCACTTCGATCATTAAGGATTTCTGATAATACTTTAATGCCATCTCCTCATCACCGGCTTTACGAAATGCTTCAGCTATCTGGCTGTATACCTCCGATTTGGCCATTTTATCATCTCCGCTTTCCACTTCTCTAAGTCTTTTTGCAAAACGTTTGAAAATGGCCCCGCGCAAACTGTCCTTCTTTGATTTTGTTTCCCTGTCCTGAAGAAATTCCTCGAAATCATCGGGAAGCTGTTCGGCAGCTTCACGGGTTTTCATCACGCTTTCGGCTCTTTGTTCCTGTTCGATCATTTCCTGCTCGCGTCTTTTTGCTTCTTTTACTTTTTGCCGTAACTCCTGCAATTCCATTGTGCCCAATGTGGCTTCGATAGACTGCATTTTTAATTTTGGCTCCTCTTCCTCGGGCATCAGATCAGATGCCTTTTCATATTCCAGCATAGCTGCAGAAAAGTTTTTCTTTTGCAGGTAAATGTCTCCCTTACGCAAATGTTCTTTATACAATGTTTCTTTATCAGGTTGTTTCGCGTAAAGCAAGACTGAATTTGAGGCCCCTGAAACCTGGATATAGCTACTTGATAATAAAAGCATTAAAAAACATACGCGTATTAAGCTGTTCCTAATTAAGCCTTTCATAATCTGTTGATTCATTTTTTGTCGGAATTTATCTTTTTTTATCTGTGAAAAGTCGGCATTTGCTCATAAATTCTTGATCAATAGTTGTTTTTATAAACAATACTATCCAACGAGATCATACGTTGATTTTGTCTTTTTGTTCTAAAAACCCTATAAAATATGAACTATTATAATTAAATCTGCATTATTGGTTTAACCAATAATGCCGGTGAATTAAATAATGGACATGCCATGAAAAGCCGGGTTTGTTATTTTTGTTTTATTCCTGAGAAATAATAAGACATTCCTTTATCCGTAATGAAGTCATACATATGAAAATCTTTCAGGCTAACCTCTTTCAGTTGTGCTTTCGGTGAAATAAGAGGTTCTGCAATGTCAGGCACATTAAAATATCTGTTGGGATTGGGCCCTTCTGCCTTTTTCAGTAAGTTCTTATCTTTGCTTTTTACCTGACTGTGAAGTTTCAAACGGCAATTTCCCCCAAGTGTTGACTTCACAGTAAGCCCGGTTACTTTATTTTCTTTCCACGCGATATCAACTTCAAATCCTCCACGGGTGCGCAAACCTTCTACTTTTCCTTCCTTCCAGCTGTCAGGCAGGGCGGGTAAAATGTGAATGGCCCCGTCGTGACTTTGTACAAGCATTTCTGCAATACCTGCCGCGCATCCGAAATTGCCGTCAATCTGAAAAGGAGGATGAGCATCGAACAGGTTGGGGTAGGTTCCGCCTCTTTCATCCCCGTTGGGTAATATGGCAGGACTGATCTGGTCTTTAATAAGTTTAAGTGCATGATCTCCATCAAGCATGCGGGCCCAAAGGTTGACTTTCCAGCCCATGGACCAGCCTGTTGAGACATCACCTCTGAAGATCAATGAAGTGCGGGCAGCATCAAACAGCCGGGGTGTATGATATGGAGATATCTGATTGCCTGGGTATAAACCATAAAGATGTGATACATGGCGGTGTTTGTCTTCAGGATCATCCCAGTCGTGCATCCATTCCTGTAATTGCCCGTAACGGCCAATCTGCATTGGTGCAAGGCGGGGGATCAATGATTTTAATGTATCCCTAAATGCCTGATCTGTCTGAAGGATTTCAGCCGCGCTGATAGTTTTTCTGAATAAGTCAAAAACCAGCTGGTTATCCATAGTGGCTCCTGCAGTTATGGTAATCCCTGGTAAATAATCGTTTTCAGGGGAATTTGAAGGGCAAATTACCAGCCAGTTGTTTTCCGGTTCCTCTTGTAAAGCATCAACCAGGTATTTGGCAGCACCCCGCATGACCGGGTAAGCCGACATCAAATAGTTATTATCGCCGGTAAACAGGTAATGTTCCCATAAATGCTGGCATAACCAGATACCTCCACAGGGCCAAAGGCCATAGTATGCACGGTCAATATTTCCGGAAAATCTCCAGATATCGGTATTATGATGTATAACCCAACCTCCGGCAGCGTACATTTTTTCAGCGCTTTCCTGTCCAGTTACCGAAAGATCCTTTATCATGCGAAACAATGGCTCATGCAGCTCTGAAAGATTGGTGATCTCCACCGGCCAGTAGTTCATCTCAGTATTGATATTCAGCGTGTATTTGCTTTCCCATGGCGGTTTCATCAGTTTGTTCCATAAGCCCTGCAGATTTGGAGGCTGTGTGCCGGGTTGGGAGGATGATATCAGAAGATACCGGCCAAACTGAAAATACAGGGCAACTAGTTGCGGGTCATCGGCCTCGCTGAATTCGGCAATGCGTACATCAGTAGGTTTGAGGACTGAGTCGGTCAGGCCAAGATCAATATTAACCCTGTCGAAATAATTCTTATAGTAACGAATATGGTTATCGCGGGCTTTGTTGAAAGGCACCTGCAGGGCTTTATCGAGATAATTGCCGGCCTTTGCTGTTGCATCTCCGCTGAGGTCATTATAATGATTGAAATTAGTGCCTGTTGAAATATAAACAGTGGCTGAATTTGCTTGTATGATTGAAATTATGGTATCAGATGTAATAATATTACCACCTTCTGGTTTAACCATTACCTGGGTTTCAAATTTCACTTTACCGGTCTGGTTGTCATGATCTCCCGAAATTCCCTGCAGGATCATCTTCTGATCCTTTATTACAATATTATGTTTCTGGGGACTTTTCATACTGAAGTCACAGGTTATGCTCCCGGCTTTATCGGCTGTTAACCTTACTATTATGACCTGGTCAGTGAAAGATGAAAAAATTTCTCTCTTGTATGCAATATTGCCAGTATTATAATGAATTGTAGCCAGCGCGTTTGAAATATTCAACTCACGATAATATCCGGTATAAGCTTCATGGCCCGGAAAATTAATAATCAGGCTGCCAACTGGTTGATAGGGCATTCCGTCGTTAGGAGCGACCATTTTCCTGTCAGCAAGTTCCTGAGCACTTTCATATTTCCCTTCAAAGATCAGCCGGCGTAACTCGGGAATAATACGCCGGGCTTCCGGATTGATATTGTTGTTCGGACCCCCGGCCCAGACAGTCTCTTCATTAAGCTGGAGCACCTCTTTACCGGGTGTGCCGAATATCATGGCACCAATACGGCCGTTTCCGACAGGCAGGGCTTCATTCCAGTTTTCGGCAGGCCGGGTATACCATAGCTTCATATTTTCCTGTTCTTCAACCTGATTTCCGCATGAGGCGAGAAGAACGAACCAACCAATGAACAGACAATTTCTCATAGAATAATAAGTATTAATATAAATAATTACACAATTTGATTATTTGCAGAAACGCTTCCGCCGGCTCTCTTTTTTAAAGAAGAATCCCGTATTATAAGTGATGAATTTAAAATAACAGTTTTCATTGCCTGTAAAGATCCCCGGCCGGTCAGATGACTTATCAGTCTGCCGGCAGCCTTTTCCCCCATCTCATACCCCCTGTAATCAACCGTGGACATATTTGGTTCGATAAGACCGGTAACAGGATCATTGTTAAATCCTACTATGGCAATATCCTGTGGGATCCTTAATCCGTTTTGTTTTAAGACCTTCATACAACTTGCTGCACAGGTATCATTGGCAGCAAAAATACCATCAGGCAAGGGCTTCATTTTCAGGATCTTTCCCCCCGCTTCCAAACCTGCCTGAATGCTTAGATTATTGATGATAATATTTTTTTCACGATAAAGGATGCCATGCTTTACCAGTGCTTTTTTATAACCTTTTAACCTGTCGGCATAAACATTCCTTTTCGTGTTTCCCGTGATATGTATGATATTACGGCATCCCTGATCAATCAGGTGGACTGTGGCTTCAAATGCAGCTTTGGAATTGTCGATCACGATACGGGTACATTCTTCGTTGCCGCTTACCCTGTCAAAAAAAACCACGGGTATTCCTTTCTTTATAAAAGGACCGAAATGTGCTGTGTTATCCGTATCATAAGCCAGGGATGCAATTAATCCGTCAACACGGTTGTAAAGGTTGCTTGTATTTTCAATTTCTTTTTTTGCCTGTTCAAGTGATTGGCAGATTATAAGATGATAGCCTTGTTCCGAAGCTGCTCTTTCCATACCTGCAAGGGCTGATGACATGAAATTACTGTTTAACCTTGGCACTATCACACCTATGGTATCGGTCTTTTGACGGCGCAGGTTACTGGCAAAGGTATTGGATCTGTAACCCAGTTCTTCTGCAAGATCCCTGATCTTTTTCTTCGTGTTTTTACTTATGGATGGATGATCCTTCAATCCCCGGCTGATTGTAGCCGGGGAAACATTAAGTTTTCGCGCGAGATCGTATATAGTGTATTCTTTTTTATTGCTCATGGCATCCTTTATCCTTCGGTATTAAAGCAAAAGTATGAAAAAAGCAACAAATCGGACTTTATGGACAGACACTATTTAAAGTTTGTCAATAAATTCTTAGTGTTTGTTCAGAATGTTCGAGATCAAGGCGCGTGAACATTTTAAACAGCGGTATACTAAAGTATTTGAGGATTTAAAATGTGAGCAGCAACGCAGATATCGGACTTTATGGACAGACACTATTTGATTCCCTTATGATACTCCTGTAGTGATTTAACAGGAGCTTTCCCGTTTCTTCTGGCTTTAATACCCATTGCAGCTGCTCTGGCTGCTGAAGTAGTAGTAATATAAGGGATGCCGTGTTTTATGGATTCTTTTCTTATGTATGAATCGTCAACTTCACTGTATTTTCCTTTCGGGGTATTTATTACAAGATGTATTTCCCTGTTTTTTATAGCATCAATTATATTGGGCCTTCCTTCGTTTATTTTTTTTATCGCAGATGATGGTATTCCTTTTTCAGAAAGGAACCCGTGTGTTCCTTTTGTTGCCAGTATTTTAAAACCAAGTTTAACGAGACTTTCGGCAGCCTCTGTAATGCGGGATTTATCCCTGTCGGCAATGGTGATAAGCACTGTACCTTCCAGTGGCAGCGAAGTTTTTGTAGCCTCCTGCGACTTGAAAAATGCCAGTCCGTATGATTCTGCCAGACCAAGCACCTCTCCTGTGGATCTCATTTCAGGGCCCAGTAAAGGATCAACCTCCGGGAACATGTTAAATGGCAATACGGCTTCTTTCACACCGAAGTGACCGAATGTTTTGTTAACAAGGCCAAAATCCCCCAGGCTTTTACCCATCATTATCTCAGTAGCGATCTTTGCCATGGGGATGTTGCATACTTTGGATACAAGAGGAACAGTGCGCGAAGCGCGGGGATTAGCTTCCAGGATAAAAACCCTGTCATTATGTATAGCATACTGAATATTCATAAGCCCGGTAACCTTTAGCTCAACGGCTATCTTTCTTGTGTATTCGTAAATAGTTTCTTTGTGTTTATCAGGGATATCAACCGGAGGAATAACACATGCCGAATCTCCGGAATGGACACCTGCATATTCAATGTGTTCCATGATAGCAGGGACAAAAGCGGTTTTCCCGTCAGAGATCGCATCAGCTTCGCATTCAAGGGCATTTTCAAGGAATTTATCAATAAGAATAGGACGCTGGAGGGATACATCCACAGCAGCTGTAATATAATGTTCGAGCATATCACGGTCGAGTACTATTTCCATTGCTCTTCCGCCCAGGACATATGATGGTCTTACCATAAGCGGATATCCTATCCGGTCGGCAATTTTTAGTGCTTCTTCGAGAGTGCTCGCCATGCCTGACTCGGGTTCGGGGATGTCCAGTTTCTCCATTACATTCCTGAAGCGGTCACGGTCTTCGGCCAGATCGATCATATCCGGAGAGGTGCCGAGAATAACAGCCCCGGCATTTTCAAGTTCGGCAGCTATATTGAGGGGTGTCTGGCCGCCAAATTGAACAATGATTCCTTCAGGCTTCTCCTTGTTGTAGATGCTCAGTACATCTTCAACTGTAAGGGGTTCAAAATAAAGCTTGTCAGATGTATCATAATCTGTCGAAACAGTCTCAGGATTACAATTAACCATGATAGATTCGTAGCCTGCTTTACGCAGTGAGAAAGCAGCATGCACACAGCAATAATCAAATTCAATTCCCTGGCCTATCCGGTTAGGGCCGCCACCCAGCACCATGATTTTTTTTCTTTTACTCACCTCAACTTTGTCAGCCGCGTTATAGGTTGAGAAATAGTAAGCGGCATTTTCCACTCCGCTTACGGGGACCGCCTCCCAGGCTTCCGGAAGCCCTGTTTGTAAGCGCTTTTCACGGATATGGTTTTCAGGCACATGTAACAGTTCTCCGAGATATTTGTCTGCAAAACCGTCTTTCTTGGCTCTGACAAGCAATTCACCGGGAAGTTCCCTGCCACGATAGCCGAGTATCTCTTCTTCAAGTTCGACCAGCTCTTTCATCTGAGCGATAAACCATGATTTAATGTGTGTTATTTCGTGTAGTTCCTCTATGGTGGCTCCTTTACGGAGGGCTTCATACATCATGAACTGACGCTCACTTGTAGGGGTGTTCAACATAGATAGCAATTCTTTTTTTGATTTGCTGTTAAAGTCTTTTGCGAATCCCAGTCCGTAACGATTGATCTCCAGTGAACGAATAGCCTTGTGCAGGGCTTCCTTGTAATTTTTACCGATGCTCATCACTTCACCAACTGCACGCATCTGCGTCCCGAGTTTATCCTCAACACCGCGGAATTTTTCAAATGCCCATCTGGCAAATTTAACAACCACATAATCGCCCGAGGGGGTATACTTTTCAAGGCTTCCATCCCGCCAGTAAGGGATTTCATCAAGTGTCAGCCCGCCTGCAAGCAGTGAAGATACAAATGCAATAGGAAAACCTGTTGCTTTTGAAGCAAGGGCTGACGATCTTGATGTGCGCGGGTTGATCTCTATAACTACCACACGTCCTGTCTCCGGGTCATGTGCAAATTGAACATTGGTGCCACCGATAACTTCAATGGCTTCAACTATAGCATAAGAATATCTCTGTAACTTTTCCTGCAGCTCTGAAGAAATGGTCAGCATGGGAGCGGTACAAAATGAATCTCCTGTATGTACACCCATTGCATCCACATTTTCAATGAAACAGACAGTTATTTTTTGGTTTTTCGAGTCACGAACAACTTCGAGCTCCAGTTCCTCCCAGCCCAGCACCGATTCTTCAACCAGTATCTGATGTACCATGCTTGCTGCCAGTCCTCGTGCAGCAACAATCCGGAATTCTTCCACATTATATACCAGGCCGCTACCGGTACCCCCCATCGTGTATGCAGGTCTGATCACAACCGGGTAGCCCAGCTCGTTCGTGATTTTTTCTGCTTCTTCAAGGTTATCAACAGCCTTACTCCTCGGCATTTCTATACCCAGCTTGTCCATTGTAGTTTTAAAAGCAGTGCGGTCTTCACCACGTTCAATTGCATCTATATTAACTCCGATCACTTTAACATTGTATTTATCCAAAACACCGGAACGGTGTAATTCGGATGACAGATTGAGCCCGGTTTGCCCGCCCAGGTTGGGTAATAATGCATCAGGTTTTTCTTTGGCGATTATCTCTTCCAGCACTTTTGCGTTCAGAGGTTCAATATAGGTATAGTCAGCCATCTCAGGATCGGTCATAATGGTGGCCGGATTCGAATTAACAAGGACAATCTCATATCCCAACGACCTGAGCGCCTTGCATGCCTGCGTGCCCGAATAATCAAATTCACACGCCTGTCCGATAATAATAGGTCCCGATCCGATGATCAGCACTTTGTGTATGTCTTCTCGTTTTGCCATAGTAACTTTTACAGTGAGTTTCCGTTATAATGATAAATAGCATGTATTATTAGTGCGTCAGGTTTGGTCCAAATGCAGGGCATCGAAAGCTGAAGGTGTATTTGCTTCGCGCAAAGCTTTCATAACGAAGCATATGCCCTTAAACTGGCACACTTTGTAAAAATTAATGAAAAATTATTTTCACGACTCTGTTTGTTATTTTAATGTTTTTCAATATATTAACATATATTATTAGTTATTTTCATGAACCCTTAACCAGTCGAAGCCAATAATGCAGGATAGGAAGCTGAATTTTATCATGCAGGGCTTACTATTAATAAATAATATTAAATCGCGACAAAATAAGGAAAATTATCAGGCATCTGAAATTATTTGTGCAAATGAGTATAAAATAGTTATTAACTGTTATATTAACAAGGCTGCCGGCCGGCAATATATTTAATTGTTTAATGTAAAACCGGTTAATGAATATCTGAAAAAGATAAGGATATGATTATGAATAAAAACAATATATGAAAAAAGGGGAAAGGCCAATACGTATATTATTTCTTGAAGATCTTCCTGCAGATTGCGAAATCGCCCGGCATGAAATTGAAAAAGCAAACATTGATTTCAACTATAGGTTAGTTGAAAGGGAGGATGAGTTTAGAAAAGAGCTTAAGGATTTTAATCCTGATATCATCGTGTCAGATTATTCCATGCCTTTATTTGATGGGATGGCCGCACTGGAAATTACCAAATCTATTGCCCCGTTTACCCCTTTTGTTATGCTTACCGGCTCAATGAACGAGGAAACTGCAGTTGCCTGTATGAAAGCTGGTGCCAATGATTATGTTATCAAAGAACAGATCAAGCGACTACCTTTCTCTATTATTGAGGTAATTGAGAAATCGAGGGTAAGAAAAGAAAAGGAAATAATTGAAAAGCAATTGCAGGAAAGTGAGAAACATTTCCGGACCCTTGCTGATTCTGGACAGGCACTTATTTGGACAACAGGGGTGGATAAAAAATGTAATTATATTAATCAGCCATGGCTTAACTTTACCGGCAGAAAACCTGAACAGGAATTGGGTGACGGCTGGACGGAGGTAATTCATCCGGATGACAGGGATCAATTTATTGAGCGATATTCAAAGGCTTTCGACCGTCGTGAAAATTTCAGCATTGAATACCGCCGCCTGCACCATGCCAGAGGTGAATACAGATGGATGCAGGATGACGGTACGCCACGCTATAACAGTGACGGTGAATTTATCGGGTATATAGGGCATTGCTTTGATATTACCGAACGCAAACATACTGAAGAAAAACTGGAATATGAACGTCATCTCAGCAAAAATTTAATGGACAACATACCTGACAATATTTATTATAAAGATATAAAATGCCGCTTTATCAGGATAAATATGGCACAAGCAAAACGTTTCGGCCTTAAGGATCCTGAGCTTGCAATTGGAAAGACAGATTTCGATTTCTTTGGTAAGGAACATGCAAAAAAGGCATTTCTTGATGAACAAAACATTATCAAAACCGGCGAATCCGTCATCGCGGTTGAAGAAAAGGAAACATGGCCGGACGGGTCGATAACATGGGTTTCAACTACTAAAGTTCCTTTTCGCGACAATAAAGGTAAAATCATCGGTACTTTTGGAATTTCAAGGGATATAACCAGGCGTAAGATCGAAGAGAACGTACAACATATGCTGTATGAAATTGCAAATGCCTCTGTAAGCTCAACAACTTTTGAAGATTTGCTGTTTTTTGTACGTGAGAAGCTGAGCCATGTGTTTGATACCAAAGGGTTTTTGGTTGCCCTTTATAATCCTGAAACGGGTATGCTCAATAAGGTTCTTTATGATAAAAGTATTGATAATGATACCGGGAGGAAAGCTGATAAGTCGCTTGCCGGGTATGTGATAAAAACCGGCAGAAATCTTTTGCTTTGTAAAAGCGATATTCCGGTGTTTGCTGCCCGTAACAAAATAAAATTTACTGGTCCGCCTGCAGCATGTTGGCTTGGCATACCAATTATGGTTGACAGGAAAGCCATCGGGATTATGGTGCTTCAAAACTTTAATGATGAAGGGGCTTATAATCAGGAAACAGCGAGACTTATGGGGATGATAGCCCATGAGCTTGCCATCGTAATTCAAAGAGCAAATATGATACGTGATCTGATCGCCGCCAAAGAAAAAGCCGAAGAAAGCGACCGCCTGAAATCAGCATTCCTGGCCAATGTCAGTCACGAAATTCGCACCCCTATGAATGGGATCCTCGGCTTTTTGGATTTACTCAGAGAACCTGAACTAAATGATGAGCGGAAAAATAAATATATTGATGTGGTTAATAAAAGTGCCCGCCGGCTGCTAAATACCATCAATGACATTATTGAAACATCCAAATTAGATACAGGGCAGAAAGAAGTGAAATTGGAAGGTGTAGATATTCCATCCCTGTTGCAGTCACATTATGACTTTTTCAATCCTCTTGCCACGGAAAAAGGCCTGAGCCTGAAGATCGCTGAACGGGTTGAGAACGATAAAGCGCTTGTACTGTCAGACATAAACATTCTTGATAGCATTTTTAATAATCTGATAAATAATGCTATAAAATTTACAAACATTGGCAGTATTGAAATAGGAAATTATATTAAGGATGATTCGATGGTTTTTTATGTAAGGGATACAGGCATAGGTATACCTTCGGATAAGCATGATGTTATTTTTGAGAGGTTCGTGCAGGCTGATCTTAACATGACGCGCGAGCATGAAGGCTCGGGACTGGGGCTTACTATTACCAAAGCTTGTGTTGAAGCTCTTGGCGGGCAGATCTGGGTACAATCGGAAGTTAATAAAGGTAGTACTTTTTCATTTTCGATCCCATTGAAATATTCCGGCAAAAAATCAAAAACCAAAGAGACGGTCCCCCCCCGGTTATGTAAACTAAAAGGAGACCTTAAAGTTTTGGTCGCGGAGGACGATGAAACAAGTTATCTGTATTTTGAAACAATACTGGAAAATGAGGGCCTCACTTTGCTGCATACTGTTAACGGAAAAGATACTGTTGCGGCATTACATGAAAATCCTGATATATCGCTTGTATTTATGGATATTAAAATGCCTGGTATGGACGGACTTGAAGCAACAAGGCAAATAAGGCAGTTTAACAAAACCATCCCTATCATTGCCCAAACGGCATATGCCATGGCCGGTGACCGCAATAAAGCCATGGAAGCGGGATGCAACGATTATTTATCCAAACCGGTGAACCATGACGAACTTATCAGGATCATTGATAAATACACACGGCAGAAATAGCAACAAAACATTGAAAGAACATAAATTTAACGTGTTATCTCTGTCATTATAAAATATCATCATGGGTAGGCTTTATTGGTGTATATATTTAGCCTGCATGAATAATGCAGGTTAGGTTTGTTTTGCAGGCGCAGAGGATCTTTTCATAATCCCGGTGAAGTAAAGGACAGGGATGCAGTTTCAGATGATTGGAAGTAAGCCTGAAATACTTACTGATATGGGGCAATATAAAGTCAGGGGCCTATATTGGGTATATGATATGCCGGGCCTGTCTGGGGTAATTTCCATATCCATATTTCAACAGGATCGCTGACAGGGCCTGTACCGGAAATGTTTTCTCCCCTTACGGTTATAGTTACACTGCCAAAATAATCCGTTGACCAGTCAACTGTTACCGTTGCCCCTGATCCAGTAATTGTTCCGGCTTCGGGCGGATTAATATACCAGATATAAGAAGTTGCACCTGCAGCTGATGTGGTATAATCTGTATCCTGTGCATCCTGGCAAATAGAATCAGGACCTGCCGGAGTTGCCGGTTTTAAGGGTAAGGGGTTGATTGTAACCGTGGTTGTTATCATATCCGTAGTGTTACATGTCCCTTCGGCACGAACCCAATATTGAGTAGTTGCTGACGGTGCAACAATGATAGTATCACCATCGGGACCCGCAGAACTTGTGCCGGCAGCATCAAGGTACCATCTCCATGATGCTCCTTCACCCAAGCTTCCTCCCCTGATGATTAGAGTATCATTTGTACCCGGAGCTATATTATCATCTGTTTTTGCAATGCTGTCAGCAGTGACAGATTGGGAAAGCACAGACACAATGGTTGTTACGGCAGTAGATGTGTCGCAGTCTCCTTCAGCCCTTAGCCAGTAAGATGTAGGTGTGGCAGGATCAGTATCATATGAATCTCCGGTATGCAGCAGTGAGGAAAACCCTGCATCTGCATACCATCTCCATACGGCATTGTATCCCAATGCTCCGCCATCTGGTGTTAAGGTTTTAATGGTTCCGGGACAGGTAGCATTATTTGTAATACTTATTCCCGCCGGAACTATTGAATTAGGGTTCTCATATATTATCATGCTGTCTGTTTTGCTGCAGGCATTGGCATCCTGAACTGTGATACTGTATTTCCCTCCCGAAAGAGTCAACTGATCTTCAGCACCGGCTACCAGGCCTGAACCGTTAGAGGTATACCAGGTATAATCATAACCGGAAATATCAGTGCCTCCGGAGACAGTTAAGTCAATTATTCCTTCATTCTTGCTTTCACAGGTATTTGTTGTTGTATATTCAATAGTTATCGAATCGGGCTGGGTTATGGTAATGCTGTCACTAAAGGTCACTCCGTTATTATCAATTACAGTAACTTCATATATGCCCGCAGAAAGTCCCGCAGCCACCGAATCAGATTGTGCCAAAGGATCATTCCACTGATATGTGAAGGGAGCAATCCCATAAACAGGTGTAATAGTGGCTTTTCCGTCATAAGCCCCGTAACAGGATATATCCTGACCGTTAAAATCAGAAGTCACTTCAAGATCAGCCGCAATTTCATATGGTACAGGAAGACTAGTGCTATTGTTAAGGTAAAATTCTGAAAATCCGGTAATATCAAATTCCAAATAATATCCGTTTTCATAGTAGTCCCAGTCTTTATTGGTAATATGAATATAATTCAAGCTGTCATTATGATCTGTATTGTCCAGCAAAGAACAATTCTCATTTTTGCCAGTGTATTTTGTAATCCCAAGATCATTGATGGAGGATACATTGATGTCTTCATTTTTTAGTGCCTGCAGTTCATTGGCCAGAAAGTAAAGCCGCATTCTGACAGGCTGGCCGAAAATAAGGTTTTCAGTCATTATTTTAAAGTTACGATCCAGATAATATGAGGGTAATATAGAAAATGGGTCAATTCTTACAGTATTATCATTGATATAAAACTCTGTACTAATTTTACCCAGGGTGTTCCCATTATCTTTTACTGAGGCAACAAGCTGTCCGTTCTTCATTATATGTTGCCATTGATTGGAACCGTTTGATGTAATTGTATCGGCCGATAAACAGGAATTGTTGGTGGACGGAAGATCATATATATATGGTGTGCAACCGGAATAAAGCTGATCTGCTCCGTCACCTTCGCCCCCGGCTGTAATTACTTCAACCGGACAGTTTCCGAATGAGGTGTCTGTTGCAAATCCATTTCCGTCACCGCCAATTGAAAAATAAGTTATTTCGCAGTTTAATATATCCGTATTATGATCAAATCCATCATCTCCCGAGTTAGTATAAATGTTTGTAACTTTGCAATTTTGAAGGGCAGTATCCAGTGAGAATCCGTTGCCGTCACCACCCAACGTAAACAGTGAACTCAGGCAGTTTATAGTGTCACTTGCAAGATCAAAACCATCAGCCCCGGAATTTCTATATACACTTGGCAGCAAACAGTCTTTCCAGGAAGTATCTGCATCAAAGCCTATACCTATACCACCCCTGTAAAGGCAATCAGAAATATAAACGAGGGCCGAATCAATATTCCCCGCGATATCTGTAACAATAACCGTATAATCGTCAACACCGAGGTTATAAACTGTGTCGCCTGTGGATGATGTTATTTTAGGATAGCCTGTGAGGGTATCTCCATTGCTTTTCTTCCAGACATAGGTGAAATCCGGAATGGAACGCCAACCTGGGAATCCGTCAATTATACTGACTATCGCACTACCGTTATTAATCGTTACAGGACAGCTTATTTGTTCAAGGATACCTGCATTGATTACCATGGAATCATACAGGCAAGGGATCTCATATATCATATCAAAACCGTCAGATCCGTCACCCTTAAATATGTTCGGAAGGGTACAAATTTGACAGGCTGTATCCGTGGAAAAGCCGTTTCCTTCTCCTCCGCTTGTAAACAATATTGATTCACAATTGATAATATCCTGATTATGATCAAAACCATCAGCCCCTGAATTTGCATATATGCTTATGGGTGCGCAGTTTTCATTACTCGTATCACTGGAATAACCATTTCCTTCCCCTCCCACAGTGAATAATGACGAATAGCAGCTCAGAACCAGGGCATCATGATCAAATCCGTCATTTTGCGTACCGGAATAGATATTAAGAGGCAAACATTGATGGTAGATACTATCTGTGCCAAAACCACTGCCATCACCACCAACTGAAAATAACAGCGATTCACAGGGATACATATCTTCCACCATTCCATAGCCGTCGGCTGTTCCTCCTGTATAAAGAGGTGGAGACAGACAACTATTAGTAAATGTATCAACAGAGAAACCATTTCCGTTGCCTCCTGTCGAGGACATGAAATTATTACATGTTTCAATATTTGTACCGTCATCGAATCCGTCCTGTTCAGTTCCTTTGTAAACTGAAGATATTTGACAATCCTTCTTTGTCTCGTCAAATGCAAAACCCGGACCTTCACCGCCTCTGTACAGGCAATCATTTATATAAAGATGAGCAGAATCGACATTAAGATTTGCATCAGAAACAATGATTGTATAAAGGCCCGGTGACAGATCTGTTACAGTATCATTTGCGGATGATTTTACTGCCGGATAGCCTGTAAGTGTATCACCTGCTTCATTTTTCCATATATATGTATAATCCGGGGTTGAATGCCAGTAAGGATATTCATCAGGTATGCTGACTGTAGCAGTACCCTGAGAAGGAGATGTGCAGGATGGGTGAGAAATAACAAACACTGTAATGACCATGGAATCTTTGGGACAAAGGCTGTGAAAAACCGGGGAGAAACCATCCTGCTGATTACCCTGGAAGACATTGGAGACAGGGCATATTTGTAAAAAAGAATGAGCAGAATATCCATTGCCATTTCCTCCAACTGAAAATAAACGGGATTGACAATTCTGAAAGGTATATTGATATCCAAATCCGTCATCTCCGCTATTTGTATAAATGCTTGTTAAGTTACATATTATTGTTTGCTCAAAGTTGGAATAACCTGATCCGTTACCACCTGAATATTGCCCGAATAATTTACCCTGGAAATAAAATGAGAGAAATATTACCGTAAGCAGTAGAAAGTGATATTTTGGATATCTATGCATTAAAAGCTATATCAGACCAAATGGTATTCATTTGATGATCATTTTTTATACTGTGGCATACAATAATCTTTATGCACAATTTGCAAATCTTCAATGATTATTTGGAAACAAACCTGCCTCCACGGCCACCTGTAAAATCATATCGTTGCGTGGTAGGATCCCAGCCGTTTCTGTAAGAGATGGTTACTGCAACTTCATTAGCCTCTCTCCAGTCGCCTCCCCTGTAATACATATATGTTTGTGTAGTACCTGTTCCATCTTCACCTTGTGGCCAGCTTGACTGGTTGGCATCGCCCGTTTCGTTTAATAGTCCGTCACCTGCTTCACCTCCAAAATTATCATCGCTGGTAACGTTATTCCATATTCCCATATATGGTTCCCTGATATTTCCCGATAATTCGTAGATCCCATAAAATGATGCTCCGCACGAATATCTGTCAGGTGTAGTTGTATTGGCAGCAAACCCACATCTCATGGGTCCCCCGACAGATGCATTTTCATTGTATACACAAATACCATCCCCGGAATTGGAGGGGGCTTCCATTGGTGTTCCGGGATCTGTCATTCCTGTGACTTCGGTGATTGTTGCCGTACCCCATGCTTTCTGATATGTATAACCGTAAGATCCCATGAAGGGTCCTCTTGCTATTTTTTCATATTCAAATTCCGTTAAGGGGCGCAGAGCTGCCCAGTCAAGATATGCAGTCACATCATGTGCGCTTAAATAGTTACATGCTATATTTGCACCATCATCATTTTCGTTATATACCCTGTTTCCGTTATAGTCCATTTTGAACTCTACCGGTTCTCCTCCAACCGGGATAATCGGCTCGCAAACAATTGCATTACGGTACTGCCGTGAAGCATTATCCGACATTACATACACATTGGAAACATTTGAAGTAGCGGGTGTAATTGCGGTTGCGATCCTGTAGTTTTGAGAGGAACGGCTTAATGTATTGATAAACTGCATATATTGTTCCTGTGAGATTTCATATTTCATGGCCCAGAAGGAATCGAATCCTATGGGAAAATTATTATTGATATTTGCAGAGCCGCCTGAATATGGGGTAAGCTGGTATCGCCCTCCGCCCCCGGCTAAAATGTCCATTGCACTATTGTCGATATAAACCGGCTTATTATTATCAGCCGGATTCCTGAAATAATAATTGCTAATCCCATCTCCCAGGTAAAATGGCCCTTCAGGGATTTTTACCATTTCAATAGCAACAACCTGTATATCATAACTATTAGTTAAAGCATCCTCAGCGGGGGAGTGGTCTCCTGATTTCCATAATATGGATACTGAATCGGCAATAACGGTTCCAATCCTGTCCCCCGCGGGCTGAAAGATAAATATCCCCATACCCCTGTCTGTACCGGAGATATTTGTCAGTCCAACCTCTTTTTCAAGTGGCATTGAGGAGCCATCGACACTTGATGTATAAATGGTGTGATCGGCGGTGGTTGTACTGATCCAGCAGTGCCTGTAATCGCCGGGATTGCCACTGGCTTTTTCCAGGCAATCCCGGTATTTGATAAATACCCATACACCGTCGTAATTTTCAGGTTCCTGATTATCAATACGCCAGCTATCGTCCCACCTGAGGTCAAAGGTGATACGGTGGTTATTTGCATCTATATTATACTGGTTTACATTTGTTACCTGCACATTGGATGAATAAGAGGGAATACTTATTCCAATAATTATTAGCATGCTGAGTGAATGAATTATTCTTTTCATAATGGTCATTTTTAACTATTATTTATCTGCCGCCGCGACCTCCAAAATATTGTTGTCTATCCGATACATAGGTATCATTATCGTAATATTGCTCTTCATCTCTTCTTGAAACATGATTATATCCGCTGCCATGTGCCCAGCTTCCCCCTTTGGGAAGTGAAATGGCAAAATCGGCATCTGCGGTGTTAGGGGGCCAGCCTGGTATGTTATGATATCCGTCAGCAGATAAATCACCATTTCCGGTAGCACCGTCAAACAAATCGGTTATAGCAGGATCGTTATATATACTGATGTATGGTTCAACAACATTACCGGTTAAATCCATCACACCGTAATAAGAGCATCCTGCCTCCGCCCGGTTCGTGTTGGAGGTAGCTGCAAATCCTACCCTCATGGGGCCCGATGCTCCTGCTCCCCCACCACCGTGATTACATAGCCCGACCCCGGAAGCTATAGCCCTTTCATTAGCCATGCCTGAATTTACAATGCCCTGTATCTCCGTTATTCCTACACTTCCCCAGGCATATTCATTCAATTGTGGATATATTGGGCCACGGCAGGCCTTTTCATATTCCATTTCTGTTAGGGGCCGAAGTGCAGCCCAGTCGAGATAAGCAAAAACATCCCTGAGCGAGAGATAATTGCATGCTATACCAAGTCCATCTTCAGATTCATTATAGGTATTGTCATTGTCAAGGTTCACGTAAAACCTGTCGGTTCGCTTGTCACCCTGAGGATCAAGGAGAATGGCCTGACGATATTGAATACCTCCATTATTACTCATCACGTAATTCCTTGCTGTCATTGTAAACAGGTCATCAGTAGTTCGTTCCTGGGCTTGTGAAGGTGTGAGGGTATTCAGAAATTCGGCATATTGTTGCTGGGTGATCTCGTATTTCATGATCCAAAAAGTGTCCCAGCCTTTTGGAAAGTTGACATTTACATTGCCTGCGGCAGGGTCGATATCTCTGTTATTGATACCTGAAACACTGAAGGAAGCCTCACTGGTTACCAGGTAGGGGCTATTACCACTATTCTGAAAGCAATTATTGCTGGCCGCATCACCTAAATAGAAATCCCCCTGGGGAATATTTACCATTTCAATTCCAAATACCTGCACATCATAGTTATCAGCCATATCGATCTCAGACATTTCACCTGCCTGGGATGTTTTATCCCAAAGGAGAGTAACAGACGTTGAGATATTTGCTGCTTCCGTCACATCATTGGTCTGATAGATAAAAATACCCATTCCCCTGGGTGTACCTCCAACAAGGGATGTACCCACCTCAATTGTTAATGCTTCTCCCCCCGGGGTTGAGTTGGATACTGTATGATCGCCTGAATTCGTACTTAGCCATGCATGGGAGAATCCTGATGGTGATCCAAGGTTCTTTTGCGTACATTCTCTTACTTTGACAAATATCCATATCCCATCATAATTGTGTGGCTGAGATATAGAAGTTCTCCAACTATTCTTCCATGACAGATCAAAATAAATAGTTTGGATCCCGTCGTCATAATTGGCATTGGTAATTGTTAAATCATTTGCATGCAGTGAAATGCTAAAGATGCATATCATTTGCAGGAAAAGCAGTTTATTCATAATAGTATAATTTTAATAATTATCTTGGTTATTTATTTACTGACGTATCTTCCTCCGCGGCCGCCCGAGTAATTATGTCTGTTGTCATTTGCATTATAGGGTTGTCTGCTTGAAATATTAATATAATAATTCACATTAGTGGACTGAAAGCTTCCGCCCCTGTAAAGCAAATAACCGTTTCCGTCTGCTGTGCCGTCAATCCCCTGAGGCCAGGTTGTCTGAGTGGCATAACCGGAAACCACGTCAATCAGACCATCACCCGATTCACCCTGAAAATCATCCGCGTAAGTTGCACCACGCGCGATACTCATATATGGTTCGGAAACATTACCTGAAAGTTCATAAACGCCATAATAGGAAGCACCACACTGGTATCTGTCCTGGGTTGTGGGTTTAGCTGCAAAACCACAACGAAGGGGGCCGGTAACCGAACCGTTATTATTATATACACATATTCCTTCTCCCGTGTTGCTGGATGTCTCGTCAGGTTCGCCGGGATTGGATATTCCTGTAACCTCGGTTATTGATGCATTTCCCCAGGCCTTTTGTTCGGTGTAGCCATAGGATCGTGAATGCGGTCCGCGGGACATTTTTTCATATTCAAATTCAGTAAGAGGACGTAATGCTGCCCAATCGAGATAGGCAAGCAGGTCATATCCGCTGATATAGTTACAGGCAATGTTTGCTCCGTCATCAGTTTCATTGTAGGTCCTGTTACCATTATAATCCATTTTGAAGCGCAGTGGTTCGCCTCCGACAGGAACAGTCGGTTCCACCACAATACCGTTTCGCGAGTCGATAGATGAAGAATTTGACATGACAAAGGTGTTTGTTACGCTTGATGTAGCACTGGTAATATTTGTCGCTATGCGGGTATTTTGTACTGACCTGTTAAGAGTATTTAAGAACTGAAGATATTGTTCCTGTGATATTTCATATTTCATTACCCAGAAGGCATCATAACCGTTGGGAAAATTGTTGGAAATATTCGGGCTGGCATCTGACGGGTTAAGCCTTGAATAATATCCATTACTCTCTGCCCTGATGTTCATCGCCCCGGAGGTTATTTGTACAGGGTCTGTGCCGATGGCAGCATCGTAAAAGCGGTACCGGCTTATGCCGTCCCCAAGATAAAAACTGCCGTCAGGTACATAAACCATTTCAATTGCATTTACCTGAATATCGTAGTTATTAGTCAGGCAATTTTCGGCCGGACTGTGTTCTGAAGTTTTCCATAAAAGTGAGATTGTTGTGGCATTGACATCACCGATAAGATCTCCCGGGGGCTGATAAATAAAGATACCCATGCCACGGTCGGTTCCGCTTATATTGGTAAGTCCTACATCCACCTGAAGAACTGCAGGTGATCCGCCTACAGTAGCGGAAGTAATTGTATGATCTGTTGATGTTGTGCTAAGCCAGGCATGTTTATAATTACCAGGATTGCCTGTTGCTTTTTCCAGGCAGTCGCGATATTTAACAAATATCCAGACCCCGTCGTAATTGTAAGGCTCATTATTGTCCTGTCGCCAACTGTCCTCCCAGCTAAGATCAAATTCAATCCGGTGATTATCAGCGTCTACATTGACCTGGTTAACATTGCTTAACTGAACATTTGTGGCGTTTACCCTGAATACGGACAGAAAAGTAATGGTACAAATAAATGTTATTGTTTTCAATCGCTTCATAATATGATTGTAATTAATTTGTATTAAACGGGTTTATCTTCCTCCTCTTCCTCCGCCGTAAATATTTCTGCTGGTTACGTATCCCTGAGAATCGTACCGGTAATTCGATCCTCCATCGAGCCGGCGGTCGGATACTCTCAAATGTACCTCTCCACGGTTGGAATTACCTCCTTTTGCAATAAAATGGCTGACATCAGCATCTCCCGTGTGGGAAGGCCATCCGGATACATTATGAAAACCATCTGAATCCAGTTCGCCATCACCGCTTGAGCCGTCGAAATTATTGCTGTATGAAGGATCAGCATAAAAGCTTATGTATGGCTCGTGCATATTGCCCGACAGATCCATTACACCATAATAGGCTGCTCCTGCCCTGTATCTGTTTGTACTGTTGGTGGCAGCGTAACCGCATCGCATAGGGACATTTCCAACAGCACCTCCATAATTGCACAGGCCAATGCCTGAGTTGGAAGCCATCTCATTTGGACGCCCTGAATTAATAATAGCTGAAACCTGTAGTTCGGATCCATTGCCCCAGGCATTCTCATTAAGAATTGGAGATATTGTTCCCCTGCATGTTTTTTCATACTCAAGTTCGCTAAGGGGCCTTAAAGCAGCCCAGTCCAGGTAGGCCAAAACATCACGGAGCGAAATAAAATTGCAGGCTATACCTCTGCCGTCATTAATTTCATCAATGATATCATTATCGTTAAAGTTAACACCAAATTTATCAGTTCTGCGGTCTCCCGTAGGGATAAAGCATATTGACTGCCGGTAGTAAACATCATTACGATTTGACATTACATACCTTTTTCCACTTATCGTAAATATCTCATCCTGGGTCCTGTTTTCAACCTGTTGGTAGGTTAATGTATTAAGAAATTCAGCATATTGTGACTGAGAGATCTCGTATTTCATAATCCAGAATTCGTCATACCCTTTGGGGAAGTTCGCATTGACGGAGGATCCTGCAGGATCTCCGATACTGCGGTTATAGGTATCAGATACAGTGAATGAATTTTCCGATGTAACCTGGTAAGGTGTACCTGTTCCTCCGGTGAAATCGTAAAAGCAGTTCGCACTTCCACCGTCTCCGAGATAATATGGTGCCTGCGGAATATTTACCATTTCAATACCAAACACATTAACATCATAATTTTTTGCCAGATCAATTTCTGCCATCTGTCCTGCCTGGGCAACCTTATCCCAAAGCAGGCTTATTGAGGTTGTAATGTTTCCGGTGCCTCCGTCGGCAGTCTGGAAAATAAATACGCCCATTCCACGCGGTGTGGCTGCAATATCGGTTGTGCCTACTTCTATGCTAAGTGCCTCGCCATTGGGAACTGAGTTAGTTGCCGAATGATCACCTGTGCCGGTGCTTATCCAGGCATGTGTATATCCCGAGGGATTTCCCAATACCTTTTGAGTACATTCACGTACTTTAACAAATACCCATATGCCATCATAATTAAATGGAATATCTGAGGTTCGTCTCCATGAATTTTCCCACGACAAGTCAAATGTGATCTGATTGGTAGCATCATCGTAAACAACATTAGTAAGGGAAAGATTATTGGCTTTTATATTATAAAATGCCAGTGAAATGAAAAAGCATACAATATATCTAAATGCTGTCATAGTAAACAGGTTTTAGTATTTCCATAATTGGTGATAAATGTATTTATGTGCAGGCTTATCCCCGGATCTTGATCTTTCTGAACAGACACATGTCCGGTTAGACATTTTGCTAACTTTATTGACAGACACTATTTAGTTTGTTTTTTTAAAATATTATACTGAATAATGAACGACTATTGATTTCTTACGTCGATTTTTTATTTAGGTTGTTGCTTTTTGATTAATAATGAAACTGCAGGATTGAATGATCGTTGAAACTTTGTTGTGATTTCTCCGGCATATCATTTCTAATCTGATTAGCACGTATTATTTATGCGGCAGCTTTGGTTAAGAAGCAATGCATCAAAAGCTGAAAATATATTTCAACATATTCTCATTCATTTTTACGAAGTATTAGCCCGGCGAAGCAAATAAGGCAGGTTCGATTAGTTATTTCCGTATAATTCTTTGTCATGTGGCTCATCTTTATGTACCGGGTTTAGTTATTCTTCCCTGATCAATTGCAATTCCTGTTGCAGTTCAGCTATTATTTGTCTCAATTCTTGAATTTCTTGTTTGCAACGTTCATTTTCGATTTGCAGCTCGATTATTCTCTCCTTCTCCTCATTCGATTTTTTTTGGATATGGCCATTTAATTGTACAATATGATCTTCCAGGATGTCTTTTTCGGCCAGCAATTCTTCAATTCTGCTTTTAAGGTTTTGAATATTCATATTGGCTGACTGCATTTCTGTTTTGGTATTTTCGAGTTCCGTCTCATACTGCAATTCCATAGCTTGAAGATGCCCGATTTCTTTCTGTAAGCTCTGATTTTTTTCATTTAGCTTTTCCAACTGCTTTTTAAGTTCTAAAACTTCATTGTGCAGGTCGTTTAATAATTGGGCTGAATCTGGATCCTGCTTTATTAGTTTCCCGTTTTGAGCAAACATAATTTTTTCATAATCATCATGCAGGATTATATCTCTGCCATCTACAGCTTTTTCATGGAATAATGCTGCCAAAAAAAATATGATAAGGAATATCCGCATTTTTTTGTTTTTAAGATATAACAAATTTTCCTGGTATGCAAATAATTATATCAACATCATGCAACGATTAATTATCCAAACCGGTTAATAAAGACGAGCTTATAAGGATCATTGATAAATACACGGGGCAGAAATAGCAACAAAGCATTGAAAGATATAAATTAACGTGTTATCTCTGTCATTATATAATATCACCAGGGGTGGGCTTCATTATTGTATAATATTTAGTGTCTGTCTGTTTCCTTCACTTGAAAACCATACCACTATTTCATTTCAAAAGTATACCACTTTTATGCAAGGTTAATACTAATTTTCCATTATTAAAAGAGCGCTGCTTTTCTCTTCCGGGGGGAGCGCGCTCC